>Ga0247843_1000821_pt1 | contig 69642 bp, 74 predicted proteins | sample LaCruzMarch2017__FD_192420 | JGI IMG/M metagenome (GOLD analysis project Ga0247843, IMG submission 192420) | Freshwater microbial communities from meromictic Lake La Cruz, Castile-La Mancha, Spain - LaCruzMarch2017_8m | ecosystem: Environmental > Aquatic > Freshwater > Lake | place: Spain...
ATTCCTCGATCGGCTACTTGACGCCGAGCGAGCTCGAGGCGATGGTCAAAAAGGATCCAACAACTGCCGGCCCGTTCGCTCTTACTTTGTAAGACTCACGGCCTCCAGCAAAACGCCCGCAGTTCACTCCTTGCTCCGGTATTTGCCGATCTATCTGACGAAGAGATGGATTCGCTTGTTGATGGAACTATCGCCGACGGCGGTGCCGCAATGACTGCTTATGCTCGTATGCAATTTACGGAAATGAGCGACGTCGAGGTTCAGCAAGTCACCCAAGCCCTTCTTCGCTATTGCGAACTTGATACATTTGCGATGGTTTTGATTTACCAACACTGGGCAAATGAAATCGGTTGGAATAAGTCGAAAAAGGCTGCGTAGTTAAAGATGAAAACCACGAACGATTTCTACGTCTACGTTTATATTGATCCAAGAAACCTTCGCGAATTCTATTACGGAAAGGGCCGAGGTGATCGCCGATTTGCTCACCTATCAGACGCTTCCGATAGCGATAAGGCCAAAACAATTCAGGCGATTTATGTCGAAGGGTTGGAGCCCATAATCCGAGTTGTAGCAGTGGGGCTCTCTGAGGAAGAAGCGCTTCTAGTAGAAAAAACTTTGATCTGGAAGTTGGGAACGACGCTTACAAACGTGGCGACGGGCCATTTTGCAGACAAATTTCGTCCTCACAATACGCTTCACAAGAGTTTGCATGGATTCGATTTCGCCAATGGCGTCTTCTATGTGAATGTGGGTGAAGGTGAGCATAGGAATTGGGATGATTGCCGGAAATACGGATTCGTAGCAGCGGGTCAAAGCTGGGAAAAATGGGGTAGTAAGTTGTATTCCCTCAATCCAGGGGATGTCGTCGTCGCCTACCTAAAAGATGCGGGTTATGTGGGGATCGGTATAGTCGCTGAGAGTGCCTGTCCAGTAGACGACTTCAAGGTGCAAGGCCGTGGTATTTCAACTTTGTCTCTCGTTCAGCCGCAAATGCACACAACCACCCCGAATGATCCTAAAGAGGGTGAACACCTCGTGCGAGTAAAATGGCTCTCATCGTGCGCCCGAAGCGATGCAAAATGGACCTCTAAAAGTGGTCTGTTTACCACTCCCATGGTTGTAGCAAACCTTGAAAGACAGATTGATACGCTCGACTTTCTTGAGCGGGAGTTTGGCGTTTCATTTCAGGAAATTTTATCTAAGGGTGTTAAGGCCCTATCTCGCAGGAAAGTCGCATGAGCGTAGCAAAAAAGATTGTCGAATCTCCTCATCTTCGACTGGTGGTCTCGGAGGTGATTGAGCAAACTGCTCCATCCGATAGAGAACTACTTTCAGGTTGGTTAGATGCTATTTCCATTGTTCTTCACGACCCATCGCGTTCCAGGCTGAAGAAGGCGAAAGCCATTCAGGAGCTTGGCATACCTGAGCCCGTGCGAAGAATTTTGGGAAACATTCTCCAAAAAGCAGCATCTAAGGCTTGGGTCGGGCAGTCCTGGGCAAGGAGACTGGCGTTAGTCGGACTAGCTGCTGGAACAACCGTTGGGGGTTCAGTTGGAATTGCGGCTGCGGGTGCCGGAGTTGGAGTCTCGCTTGCATTCATGTCGACTGTTGGGTTCGCGTTTCTTGGGCTACTGGTCGATGAAGTTAAGAAAGAGACTCGAAGAAAACCTTAGCGAATTCGGGTGCATTTACTGCTTCTGACCATTACTTGCCCACGCGTGTTCTACTTATTAAAGAGGCCGCTCAAGATAGGCTTGATTTTGGACAGTAGCCCAATGAACTCAAGTAAATTTCCGACTCCTAACAGTGCAAGAAGACTTGTTACCAGAGTTACTGCTGGAGAATGGCAGAAGATTTTATCGGGAATTGTTTCGTCCGAAGATTTCCTTCTTACGTCGTCGAGAGTTTGAACTTCTCCCAAGATGAATTTTTTGCCAGAGAATTTCCCAGAAAGCCAAACACAGTGTGCTTCGTACTGATTCCCTCTCTCCTTTCGTTCAATCATTCTAAAAGTACCAAGTTCTTCAACGCTCATGAACATTAGCCAATCCACGCCATGGGAGCCGTTTGAAGAAGTCTTCCCTTTCATCCCAATGTGGGTATGGGAATCTCCGGTTTTCAGGCCAATGAACTTGGTGTTTTGATCTGAGCTTAGAACTTCGCCAAACGCACTCTTCCAATCGGACACACCAGAGATGAAGTCGTGTCCCCAGCTGGCAAATCGAAGTAGCCGATTGAGCACTCGATCTACTCGTCTATCGAGGCGAAACGTATAAATTGTATTTTCAAAAACGCCATGAGCATCTGGGTAGGGCATAAGTCGGTTCAGAACTCGAAGTGCGGCCATAAACGGCTTCATTAAAATGAAGTCATAGAGTCGACTTGCTTTGTTGCGAGTCCAAAATTGGATTTTAAGCGAGGTAGTTCCGTTCATCATTTGCTCAACACAAAGATAGCTTTGTTGAGCAAATCTGCCAATTTCTGAGTGCTCCCATTGATTGAACCTCCTTGGGATGGAGCCCAAGGAAGCTTCTTCGTTTTACGTTGCTAGTCAGGGTAGCGTCTTTCGATCCGCTTCCCTCGTTTCCCGCACGAATGAGTTTTGGCTTTATAATCACGATCCCACTCCGTGCAGAATCCGGGCTGTCCCCAGTCGATCTTGAGCAGTTCGACCTGGGCCGCGTGCATTTCTAGAAGCCATTGGTGAATGTCCTTTGGTGGCTCGGTTGCTACCTTTGAACCAAGGAACCCCGCAAAACCAAGACTCGCTATGAAAAATTTAGTTTTCATTTCTTCTTTCCTTTCGTGACTGCCCATTCGTCGATAATGCGTCCGTATTCTCGGACCTGTTGCGAAAGCCGCCGGAGAGTAAGCCCAATCCCCCGCCTGGCTTCGATCTCATCGTCTAAGAGATCGAGATGGCCGGGACGCTCATTTTCAATAAGCTGCGATAGGCCCATTAGCTCGGCAGATGTGTTGTAAAGCGGAGCGACGAGGTGAGACGGCTTCTTCGGTTGCTTGCTCATGCGGCTGCTCCTTTGAGCAACTTTTTCATGCTCTGGATGAGTGGGTAGAGGGATTCTATGAGATTGTCGGGTAGCTCTTGTAGAGCATCCATGCACTCCCTTCGAGCCGTTGAATCTAGGTAAGCCGTTCCATTCAAGTAAGCTTTGAAGGACCGCTCCGTTTGTCCGTAGAGTGGAATCAAGAGCTTGATGTGCTCACTCGCTACATCCACTCGTCCATTCTCGACGTGACTGATCCATGAGATGGATTTGCCGACAGCCTCTCCTACGTCACTCAACGATAGCTTGCGTTGCTCGCGGAGTTTCTTGAGTAGGTTTGCTTCAGGCGTAAGCCTTTTAATTTTTGTTCTGTGCATACGTTTCCCTTCCGCGCCGTCTCACGATGAGGCGGCACTTGTAACAATGCTCTTTGAAGTCGAAGGGAAAACAGCGGGAAGACGCAGAGTTATACGTTTAACGGAGGCGTTATAATTGCTAACGCTCCGGCGACCCGTTTTTGATTGCGGGTGGACAGAAAACCGTCCACCGACATTCACATGCGCTCATATTGGCTCATGTGGAACGGGTGCGCAGAACTTGGTGATTCGCTTATTGGTCAGCTCGGTTGTGTTTGGAAACTTGGGTTAAGTTGCTAAAATAAAGAAACAATCGCGACTGCGACCTATCCCTATGCAACTTGTTTGGGTGGGATCACTAAGAGAAACCACTCTACTTACGTAAAGTGGCGGAGCGGACGGGACTCGAACCCGCGGCCTCCGGCGTGACAGGCCGGCGTTATAACCAACTTAACTACCGCTCCGAACGTGCTACTTACGTGCTGCAGGGAGGGGTTGTATCGCCCGCTTTCTCAGGGGTCAAGGCCCCCTGCCAAAGTGGACCCTTTTCCGAGGGGGAACTATACACGAGGCATGCCGTCCGGACCCCGCAAGCCGCCCTCCACGCCGCCTCTGATGCAGGGGAGCCTCTTCGACCTCGTGTCGAGCGGGGATGGCCGGGTGGTGGCCCAGACTCCCCCCAAGAGTTCGGCTCCAAAATCCGCCGCCGTCCGGCCCGAAGCGCCGCCTGTGGTGGGCGACAAAGTTCCCCCGCCGCCGCCCGGATTTCGCGTCCCGGTGGAGAGCTTCATCGATGACGAAGACATCGAACTCGCCGGCCATCTGGCGGGTCTTTTTGACGACGGCGAAGAGCCTCTGCAAGAAGCTCCCGAGCCTGCGGGACCTAAAGTGCACTCCGTTACCGAGCTTGCGACTTCGCTGCGCGACACGCTGGAAGACGCCTTCCCCGAAGTTCTCGTGCAGGGCGAACTGGCCGACTTCAAGGGTGTCCATCGCAGCGGCCATCTCTATTGCGGTCTCAAAGACTCCAAGTCGCAGATCCGACTGGTGATGTGGCGCGGAGCTTTGCAAAAGGTTCCGTTCGAACTCAAAGCCGGCATGGAAGTGGTCGTCACCGGCAAGATTGATTTCTACGCGGGCACGGGCTCGCTCCAGATCGTGGCCGAGCGCATGGAGCCCGTGGGTATCGGGGCGCTCCAGCTTAAGTTCGAGCAGCTCAAGGAGAAACTCCGCTTGGAGGGCCTTTTCGATGCCGCCCGCAAACGCAAAGTTCCCCCGCTGAACTGGCGCGTGGGCGTCATCACGAGCCTCACGGGCGCAGCTCTCCAGGACATGCTGCGTATTTTCCGCTCGCGCTTTCCGTTGGGGGAAGTCTACGTGTTCCATGCCGCCGTTCAGGGTGAGAAAGCGCCCTCGGAACTCGTCGCGGCCGTGCAACGCGCCAACCGTTACAGTCTCACCACCCCCAAGCCGCTCGACGTGCTGGTGATCGGTCGCGGTGGCGGCTCCTATGAAGACCTCTTCTGCTTTAACGACGAAGGCCTGGCGCGCGCGCTGGCTGCGTCCAAGATCCCCACCGTTTCGGCCGTGGGTCACGAAATCGACTTCACGATTGCCGATATGGTGGCCGACCGCCGTTCGGCCACTCCCAGTCACGCGGCTCAAGAGACGGTTCCCGAGCTGCGGCTTTGGATCGAGCGCCTGGTCGAGCTCGAACGGATTTTCGAGCGTCGCGCGCTCCAATCCGTCACGGATCACCGTCAGCGTGTCGACACGGCCTACAATCGCCTGGTGGCTGCCGCACCCCAGCGACGACTGGTTCAGCAAAAAGAGATTCTCGGGCGCGAACAGCGTCGGCTCGAGACCCTGATTCGCAACAAGCTCGATCGTCGTAAGGGGGACATCGTCCGTGCGGGGCAGGTGCTCGACGCGCTGTCCCCACTTAAGGTGCTCGATCGTGGCTACGCGATTGCTCAGAACGAGGCCGGCTTGGCCGTTCGCTCGGTGAAAGACGTGCAATCGGGCGACGCCTTGAGTCTGAAACTGAAAGACGGTTCCGTTCAAGCCCGAGTCGTTTAGAATACCCTCGATGGCGCAGTTCGAAGTTCTCGCGGGGTTGGAAAGCACTTACGACCAAATTCAAAAAGTCGCCGTCGGCGGCATGGCCGAGGTGTACCGCGCTCGTCAGAAGCACCTCGACCGGCCGGTCGCCATCAAGCGTATTCGTTCTGAGCTGCGTAACAACAAAGACATTCAAGAGCGATTCCGCCGCGAAGCCCGCGCCTCGGCCAACTTGCTGCACCAAAACTTAGCCCACGTATACGACTACCTCGATTTCGACGGGGATGCGTACATGGTGATGGAATACATCGACGGCTGGGACTTGGCCGAGATCCTGGAGAAAGTCGGGCCGCTTCCCTACGACGTGGCGGCGATGATCGCCAACAAAGTCGCGCTGGGACTCTCGTACGTGCACTCGCACGGCATGGTCCACCGAGACCTCAAGCCCGACAACATTCGCATCAGTATGCGCGGCGAAGTGAAAATCATGGACTTCGGCATCGCCTTCGATCCCGGCGAGGTGAACCTTACCCAACCCGGAATCCTGATCGGCTCCCCGCACTACCTTTCGCCCGAGCAGGTGACCGGCTCTAAGCTCGACCACCGTGCCGATTTGTTCGCTTTTGGGATTTCGCTCTACGAGATGATCATCGGCAAGAAGCCGTTCTTTGAGACGGAGAACGAATCCGTCTACTCGCGAATCCAAAAGGTGATGTATTTGCCGCCCGACAAGCTACGCAACGATGTCCCGCCGCTCCTGGGAAAAATCATCAGCGATTGTCTGCAGTTTTCGCCCGCGCGCCGGCCGAGTTCGGCGACCTCCGTGGGTTCGGCTCTCCAAGAGTTCGGGCAGCAGCAGTTCGCGGCGAGCTTTGAAGTGCGCATTCGCCGCTTCTTGATGGAATCGAAACTCCTTGCCGGCAATCCAAGCTTGATCGAGGTGGAGGAGAAAACCTTCCCCCCGCCGGCGCAAGGACTTTTCTCGCGACTCAAAGATGGCCCGGCTCGCAATCTTTCCCTGCTCTTTTTGCTGGTAGGTTTGCTGGCGGGTGGGGGAGCGGCTTGGGGTTACCTACAGTACTTGCGGCCAGCCACGACGGTCGGATCGCCGGATTTCATCGAGTCGCCCCCGGTGGCCAGCGTCCCGGTGGCCGAGTCGAGTGTTCCGGTTCCGGCGCCGTCCGTCGACGCAAAGCCCAAAGCGAAGCCCGCGCCTCGCCGGCCGCAGCGCTAAAGTGCCGGGGAAATCAGCCTTCGAGTTGTCGAGCGAGATCGCGCACAGACATGTCCACGCGCGAAGAAATTTCGCTCAAGTATCGACCGTCGCGTAGCTCGCGCGAGAGCCGCTTCAAGTGGGTGTAGCAGCTGGCGCGCACGGTGGTGGGCAAGCTAGCGCGCCCCGAACATTCGGCGTAAAAACGCGCGCCGAGCGGGCGTAAGCCCGGCTCGGCCTTGATCTTCTCCGCGATGCCGCCCAGTAACGAGGCGGCCTTCCAAAGAGGCTTCGGCATAGTGTGCAAAGACTCGGGCGACAGTTGGCGTAGGTCTGCGCGCCGGGGGAGCTCTTCAAGGACGGCCTCGACGTGCTTGCGGAAAGCGGTGCTCACGGCCTCGGGCACGTCCGCGCTCGCAGACACGAGGGCCGTCGAAGGCACGGGAACGCGCAGAACGAAGGTGTCCGCGCTCGGCAGCGCGGGGCGAGGGGCCCGATGCTCGGTCATGTTCTCGTAGCCTTCGATGCCCTCATCGCTATGCTTGGCCATGTACCAGAGGCCCGCCGCTGCCGTGGCTATGGCAGCGATGCCGACCCAACGCAGGCGGCTCATGACTAGCGCTTTCCTTCGGGAGTGGCATCCCACTCGGTCGTCTTGATCAGCTTCTTCTCGGGTTCGAGCGAATCCGGATGAGCCAAGACTTCCACCAGCTCTTTCCGGCTTTGGGTGCAGTTCTCGCTGTCGGGGCGGCCCAGGCTTACGAGCGTATCGCAGGTGTCTACGATCAGCTTCAGATTACCGACTCTCGTCTCCGCAGCTTCGCCGGGATCTACGTCGGCGTTGGGATCGGGATACTCACGGATCACGCGGTTAAAGGAATCCGCCGTTACCAATTGATAGAGTTCTTTGTCCACTTCGGAGCAATCGTCGCAGTCCTTGGCCATGGCCTGGGAGAAGAGCGCGCCCACCATGTAGGGACCGTTGAGGTTGCGATCGCAAGCGGGATATCCCGCGAGGTCGTGCCCCTCGGGGCAAGTGGCGTGTAGGAAGCCCAGGCTCTTGCCGTTGCCGTCGCTATGACGAGCTTCGTGGACGAGCGTGCTCAGACGGTAGTGACTCAGGAAGTCCGGCGAGGCTTTGGCAAGTTTTCCGCCCTTAAAGAACAGTCCCTCGCCCACCTTGAGGAGACCCGTTCGCGGAGAGCGAATGTCGAGGCCGCCGACCTTGCCTTCGATGGCCACGTTGATCAGAAGGCCGGCTTGTTTGCCGCCCAGGTAGAGCGCGCCGCCCAAGTTGGACATCACGGTTTTGACTTCGCCGCCCGGCTCCGCCGTTTTCGTGGGGGTTTCGATGTCCGGGATAATCCCCGGATTGGGGAAGCGGAAGAACAACGTCGCGGGCGACGGGCGAAGGGACTTTTCGAGATTGAAGTCCTCCGAGAGCACCCATTGCACGCGCTCCGAAAGCCACGAGCTGAGCGAGGCGCCTTCGCCGTCCTTGAGTCCGTAGATGCGGAGCATCTCGGAGCTGGCCGAGAGAGACATTTTATCCAGGCGGCGTAAGTCGTTGCCGAGAATCTGCGACTGCTCCTCGGGCACGCGGCGGTCGAACTTCAGCTTCAGTTCTTTGGCTTGACCCTCGCTAGTACCGAGCGCAATGAGTCCGAGAGCGAGGGCATGATTCTTCGACCACATACGGAGTTCTCCTCGGGCTGAAAGGGTACAAGGCTCATGCCATGGGAACGCCCTTGGGAAGACGAGGACTTAGCCCGACCCAAGTGTCTAGGACTTAGCCACCGCGACGCCCGTCCGAGCGCGGAATACGCTTTGTTCGTGTGGCGTACGGAACTATGTCATCGGGATGCTTCGCAAGATCGTGCTCGCTGTTGCGTGGATCTCCGTTGATGCGATGGCCGCGCCTGATTTCCAGGCGAGGGCGGAGTACTGCGCGGAACTCCAACTCTCCCAGGGCGCCAACCGCAGATTGAGTCGCAGCGACCGGGCCTATCTCCTGGCTTTTAAGAACCAAGGCGGCCTCAAGAATGCGGGCATTTGCTGGTGGCATTCGCGTTTCACCCGCAACGCGGCATACCTTGCCCTCTACCGTCCCGACTTGCGTAAGCCTGGAGCTCGCGCGGGGCGCGAGCTCGTCACGCGTTTGCGCGAGGGACGTCAGGTGACGGAGATTCCCGGCTACGCCAACCTGCGCGAGTTCTCGCTCGATTTCCGCAGCGACATCCAAGTTAAAATGGAAGATTGGCAGAAGTCAGAGGGTTTTCTCGGGGGGCACTGGGCCACGGGCTTGACCGGCACGCCTTCGGTGTCCGAGACCAGGATGGCGGAGATCATGGATGAACTCTATGCGCGCACGCAAACGGGTGACACGATCTTCCAAGTGCTGCAGTTACCGGGAGTTTCGACTCACGCGTGGCTCGTGACGGGCATGCGTCGTTTGAACGACGGTTACGAGATAGACGTCATCGAGAGCAACTTACCTGGCCCCACGCAGTACGCCTACAAGCGGGGCATGCAGGAGTTCGAGTACCTCTCGGGTTCCATTTTCACGCCCTACACCCAATTCGAGAACGAGGTTCCGCGCATGCGCAAAGCCATCGCTGAGTTCTGCGGGAAGTCGCTGTTCCCTGGGGGCTGAGGTTCTCTGGGAGCGAACAGCGTCGGTTTTCCGGCGTGCTTATGAGCCTCCCGTTCTGCGACAATGGCTAAGTTCCTGGGGTGAGTTCCGGAAAGGAAGCTCGCCAAATGTCCATACGTCCGTTTCGAGTCGTTCTGGACGTCCAGAACGCCGCCCTTAAACAAGTCTTAGATTTTCGCTTTCGCCGCGAAGGCGTGTTGCCCGTAAATACGGATCCGGATGCGGTCGTGTTCGAAGGGATTTGGAAGGGGCGCGACTCCGCCGCACGGGCCCTAGCGCTCCGCACGATTCGTCCGGGAATGCGTCCGATGCTCCTGGGCATCGGCGGCACTTCCGACAGGGTCTTCGACGAAGCGTTTCCGCTGCCTCTTGAAATCCCCTTTTTCATGGTGCGCCTGCTCGCGGGATTGCGTGCGTTGGGCCTCAAGGAGCCGCGAAGGTTCGAGCGTGTCGGGTGCGCGAAACGAGTCTTTGTCGAGGAGTCCCCCGGGCGCTACGCTCCCGTGAGCCTTCGCAACTTCTCCGAGGGCGGCATGTTTTTGGCCTGTGCCCCTAGTTCCAAACTTGCCTCTCGTGGGCGAATCTTGCGTTTTGTTCTGCACCCGGGAAATCGGCTGCATCCCCCGTTTAAGGGCGTGGGAGTGGTTCGTTGGATTCGTCACGAGACCAACGAGCAAGGGCCGCCTGGCGTGGGCGTGGAGTTCTCGAGCTTCTTTGGATTGGGCCCCCGCGCCCCGCGGGAATTCATGGACCTCTACTTGCGTCGGAGTCAGGACGGCCTGGTCAATCTTCCTTAGTGGCGCGAACTACTTCTTGGAGATCTTGCGAATTTCGCCGAGCACGGCGCTCTGGGTTTCGTCGTAGTCTTTCATTTCGACTTCCGTCGTGGCGGAGGCTTCCACCACGCGGTTGCGACCTTGGTGCTTGGCTAAGTACATGGCACGGTCGGCCTCTTTGACGAGGTCGCGAAAACTCATGTGTCGTGTTTTGTTGAAAGAGGCCACCCCGATGCTGGCCGTCACGGCAAAAGACTTCTCGTTGTGCCCGGTGTGCAGCGTTTCCGCAATCGACTCGCGAATGCGGTCGGCCACGAGTTTTGCGCCGATGGGGTCCGTCTCGGGCATGGCTACGATGTACTCGTCGCCCCCGTAGCGCGCCTTCACGTCGCTCGTTCGAGTCATCTGCTCGATGAGTCGACCGATGGTGCGAATCGTGTTGGATCCCGTCACGTGATCGTTTCGGTCGTTCACCGACTTGAAGTGATCGAGGTCGATCATCATCACTGCGAAGGGACGCTCGTAGCGCATCAACAGCTGAAACTGCTTCTCCAGAAACTGAGTCATGAAGCGCATGTTGCTCAAGCCCGTGAGTTCGTCCGTGACCGTCATTTCCTCCAGCTTGCGGTTGGAGTCCGCCAGCTGCAGGTTAAGCGTGCTGAGTTTGCGCGTGGCCGCCTCGAGCTGCTTCTTGAGGCGACGGATTTTGGCCAGCACCTCGAGTTTCAATCCGAGCTCCACGAGCGTGAAGGGCCGAATCATGTAGTCCCACACGCCCAGGCGATAAGCCGCCTGTTTGGGGGTCAGCTCGTCGTGCGCGGTGGTGGCCAGAATGATCGGCGGCATCGCGAGAGGAATGGAGAGGATCTCCGAAATGGGGCGACCAAAATCCGGCGGGTCCTGCTGATCGAGGTTGAGTACGACGATGTCCGGATAGTGAGCGAGGATGATCTCTTCGAGCTTCACCTCTTCGTGGCGCGAGTACGGAACCGCCACGACCTTCAGGTCTTCGGCTTGTCCTGAGAGGTGCTCTTCGAGTCCGCTGAGAAAGTCGGCGTCCGGATCAAGGACGAGGACTGTCAACGGGCCCGGGTCGAAGGTGTTCAAGTCTTAATTGTATCGTTTGGCCGCCGCGAAAGCGATTGATCTCGGGCACGACCAGAGCTTCGGCCAGGGGATGATCGGAGGCTAAAATGGACTCGGCTTCGGCGTTCTTATGGAATCCGATCACTTCCGTGCCGTCAGCAAGTCGACACTTCAGGTGAGTGTTCTTCATGACAATTTTTTTGGACAAGTCGAAGTTCGTCAGGCGAAAGAGCGGCTCGGGATTGCCTGCGCCCCAGGGAGCCAGGCTTTCCAGGTCGAGGACTTCGCGTAGGGAAAGTTTCCCCGGGAGATCGCCATCGAAGGGCACCGGATCCAGTTCGAACAGTTGTCCGCCGGCGAGTCGTGCGGCTTCCCAAAGGTGATCGGTGAAATCCAGCACACGGTCGGCGCCCAGTTGCAGGCCGGCCGCCATGCGATGGCCGCCGTAGCGTCCGAGGACTTCCTTGCACGAATCCAGAAGCTTGAGGCAGTGCACGCGAGGGAGTGTGCGCATGGAACCGCGGAGCACGGGCCCGCGGAGCACGGAGTTGCGTGCGCGCGTGAGCACGATTGACGGGCGCCCGAGGCGATCCACGAGCTTCGCCGCCACGACGCCCAGGACTCCTTCGTGCCAGTCTTCGCCGTGTACCACGAGCACGGGGGGGTCGCGGTCACGCATCTGTGCCTGGGCCTGGCTCAGGGCCGCATCGAAGACGTCGCCCTGAACACGGGCGCGCTCCTCGTTGAGTTTCATGAGTTCTTCCACCAGGACGGCGGCACGCTCCGGATCGTTGGTGAGCAAAAGCTCGGTGGAAAGGTGCGCCTTGCCCATGCGGCTGGCGGCGTTGAGTTTAGGCGTTACCGAGAACGCCACGTCACGCGCGCTCGGCTCTCCCTCTTTGATCAGGGTGCGAGCCAGGAGCAAGCGCAGGCCCGGCCTGCGCGAATAGGCCAAGCGCTTTAGGCCGACGCGTACGAGCACGCGATTGTCGCCGCGTAGATCCACGCTGTCGGCCACGGTGCCCAGCACGCAAAGGTCGAGCAGGTCCCGCAGGTCGGGCTCCTTGCGGTGGCCCGCAAAGTAACCCTGCTGGCGCAGGACAGAGCGCACCGCGATGGCCAAGTAGAAGCCCACGGCCGCGCCCGAAAGGTAGGTCAAGCCGCTCGTGCAGCCCTTCTGGTTGGGATTCACGATGTAAGGCGTGTCCGGTAGTCCGAGCGGACTTTGTTGGTGGTGATCGGTGACCACGAGATCGCAGCCGGCCGCCTTGGCTTCGATCGCGGCTTCGAAGGCGCCGATGCCCGTGTCTACGGTGATGATCACCTTGGCGCCGGCCTGCGCGAGCGCTCGGATCGCTTCGGGGTGAACACCGTAGCCTTCCTCCAAGCGATCGGGCTGATAGGACTTCGCCTTCAGGAAACCCACGGATTCAAAGAAGGACATGAGTATGGCCAGTCCGCTCATGCCGTCGATGTCGTAGTCGGAATAAACCACGATGGGCTCGTCACGCAGGATGGCGCCGGCCACGCGTGCGGCCGCCTCGCCCATGTTCTTCAACGAGAAGGGAGAGGTGAGCGAGTCGAGGCGCGGTTCAAGATAGCGCTCGACCTCACCCGGATCCGTGAGATCGCGATGCCAGAGTACTTGGCCGCGGAGCTGTCCGAAGCGGTCGGTAAAGTCCGACGGCGCTGGTGCGGGCTTACGCGGCGACCAGTCAGCCTTTTGCATGGGCCAGCGCCGCGTTCTTCGAGGAGAAGAACTTCTTGTCCGCCCAAATATAGAGCGGGGAAGCGACGAAAGCCGAACTATAGGTGCCCACGAAAATACCGAAGAGAAGCGTCAGGGCGAAGTCTTCCAGAGCCGGGCCACCCACGAAGAACAGCACCAAACAGCTGACGATCGTGGTGGTCGACGTAAGGATCGTGCGCGAAAGCGTGGAGTTGATGGCTTCGTTCACGACCAGGCCGCGGTCGCGCGTGGGGTACTTCTTGTCGAGCTCGCGGATGCGGTCAAAGACCACCACCGTGTCGTTGACCGAGTATCCGGCCAAAGTCAGAAGGGCGGCGACAATCGTGGTGGAGAATTCGCGGCCCGTTAGCACCAAGAATCCCGCGGTCATGATCAAGTCGTGCAGGATACAGGCGAGCACGCCGGGCGTGTAACGCATGTCGAAGCGCCAGTACATGTACAGTGCCACGAGGAGCGAGGTGTAGATCAGCGAGAGGATCGCGGACTTGCGCAGATCGGCGCCCACCTTAGGGCCCACCACGTCCATTTGGGACGAGTTCCAAGCCTCACCCTGGGGGCCGTACTTGGTGCTGATCGTGTCCGTGAGGGTTTTGCCGACGGTCTTGGCGTCCTCAGCCTGAGCTGTGATCAAGAACTCGGACTTGCCGGCTTCTTTGACGTCGACGATCGAGAGGTTCTTGAAGTGAGGCTCGAGGAGGGTGCGTAGTTCACCTTGGTTGACGTCACTCGCGTTGAAGGTGATTCGAGCTTCCACGCCGCCGCGGAAGTCGATTCCGTAGTTCATCCCCGGGAACACGAGCGAGATCAGGGAAAGCACGGTGAGCAGGCCCGAGATCCAGAGGGCCACGGGGAACATTTTGACGAAATCGATTTTGATCGACTTAGGATTGAAAAATTCCATCTCTATCTCCTACCCGACGCCTTAAGCGTGGACTTCCGTGAGTTCTTTGGCGCCGAGGCCGACGTTGATGCGTTGGATAATCTTCGACTGCATGAGCGTCTCGAAGATGTTGCGCGCGTAGAAGGTGGCGGTGAACACGTTCACCAAAATACCCACGAGCAGCGTGAGCGCGAAGCCTCGGATCGAGCCCGTGCCGTACTGCAGAAGCACAAAAGCGCCGATGGCCGTGGTTACGTTGGAATCCAGGATCGTGGAGAATGCGTTCTCAAAGCCGAGCGTGACGACTTGCTTCGGCGTGCGACCCAGACGTACTTCTTCGCGCATGCGCTCGTAAATGATGATCAAGGCGTCCACGGCCATGCCGATCGTCAGGACAACGCCCGCGATGCCGGGAAGCGTGAGTGTCGCGCCCATCGCGCCCAGGAAGGCCACGATCATCCCGACGTTCACGGCGGTGACAAAGCCGGCGATGAGACCGGCCGCACCGTAATAAAGCGCGGTGAAGAGCAAGACGAAAAGGCCGGAGAGCATGAGCGCCTTCTTGCCCGCTACGATGGCGTCACGCCCGATCGAGGGGCCGATCACGCGTTCTTCTTGCACTTCGATGGTGGCGGGCAGGGCGCCTGCGCGGAGCACGAGGGCCAAATCGCCCGCTTCCTTGCTCATCTCCTCGAAACCACCCGAGCCCAGCGTGATGATACCGGAGCCCGAGATCTCGCTGTTGATGACCGGGGCGCTCTTGACGATGCCGTCGAGCACGATGGCCATGTAGCGGTTGACGTGCTCCCCGGTGAGCTTGCCCATGAGAGGTGCGCCCACGGCGTTCATTTGAAAGGCCACCACCGGCATCTCGGGGCCGGCCATTTGGCTGCGGCTTTGCTGGGTGATGTAGGCGTTCTCGATGTACTCGCCCGAGAGGAGGGCTGTCGTAGACAAGAGGAAGGGACGCAGGGTCACCGCGCCGTTGACGTTGATGTCGCGCACGCGCTCGAACGACACGATCGTGTCCTTGGGGAGTTTGGCGGCGAGGTCGGTGTTGATCTTCGCGCGGTAGTCCGAGAGGCGAGGGAAAGTTTCGCGCTGGTAGTTGCCCGCCTTCTCGGCGTCCTTGATCCAGGTTTCCAGTTTTTCCGTCCACTGGGCCATGCAGGCGCCGTCGGTACATTCGTGCACGATTTGGAAGTTCAGCTGAGCCGTTTGACCGATGAGGTTCTTGAGCCGTTCGGGCTCCTTGGCGCCGGGGAACTGGACGAGAATCTGACTGTCGCCCTTTCTCGAAATGATCGGCTCGGCCACGCCAAATTCGTCGATGCGGTTACGGATGGTCTCAATCGATTGCTCGAGCGTTTTGGTGCGGATGTAGTCTTCCTGAGGGCGCGAGAGACGCAGCACGACGATGTTGCCGGAGTCGCCTACAAATTCGAGGGTGCCCGAGAAGTCCTTGGACACGATGTCGGCCACCTTCTCGCGATCCACGGGGGATCCGGCGGTGATCTCGAGTTCGAAATCCTTGTCGATGACCTTGGAGCTCAGCCCCTTGACTCCCGCGGTGTCGGCGGCGGATTCGACGTTGCGTCCGTAGCTGGCGAGTTGGTCGCGGACGACCTTGTCGAGATCCACGCCCATAACCATGTGAATGCCGCCCTGAAGATCGAGGCCCAACTTCATGGCCGTCTTGGGCATCCAGGCGGGGATCTTGTCCGTATCATCGGGGTGGGCCAGCGACCACATGGTCGGAGCCAGCATCCAAACGGTAGCTAGCGTGATGGCGACGTTGAACAAGAATTTCAGGCGGGTGCTTTTTTCCATGGCGGGTTCTCCTAAGGCCAGGCTGTTTAGGCAGGCTCTTTAACGGAGCTCGAAACTTGGGTACGGAGAACTTTGATCTCTGTCCCGGGGGCGATTTCGAGCGTAACGACTTTTTCGCTGAGGCCGCGGATGACGCCGATGATGCCGCCGGTGGTGACGACTTCCGTGCCCCGTTCCAGTTGCGCCAGGAAGGCGGCTTGTTTGGCTTGTTGCTTGCGCTGGGGCTGGATCACGCCAAACCAGAAGAGTGCGAAGAAACCGAGCAGGATCGGAAGCTGCAAAAGCATTCCTTGTCCGGGGGAGGCCGGAGCCGCCGGTGCTGCGTCTTGCGCGGAGGCAAGTGTGGAACTGAGAAGGGTGATGAAGGTGAGGAATTTCAAAAACATCCCTCGTACTTAACACCCGTTTTTGAGGAGTTCTAGCCAGGGAGACTAAGAACGACCGCCGGCACCCGGCGAGAACCGGGGTTAGTCCGCCTGAGGGATGGCCTCGGCCCACGCCTCCAGTTTGCTGCGCCGGAACTCCAGGAAACGTCCCTCGCCAATGGCGACTCGGGCGTCCTTCATCAGATTCACGTAGAAGTGCAGATTGTGAATCGTGCTCAGCACGGATGCGAGGATCTCGTTGGCCTGATGCAAGTGTCGTAGGTAGCTGGCCGGATGGCTGCGGCAGGTGGCGCAGCGGCAGTCGGGATCGAGGGGGTTGGGGTCGTTCGAGTAACGAGCGTTGCGGATGTGGATTTTTCCGCGGCTCGTAAAAAGCGTGCCATTTCGGGCGTTTCGGGTGGGCATTACGCAGTCGAACAGGTCGACGCCCGCCATCACCCCATTGAGCAGGTCCTCGGGGCGGCCCACGCCCATGAGATAACGCGGCTTGTCGCGCGGCATGTCTGGCGCTACCTGCCCCACGACATCGGCCATCGCGTCCACGCTTTCGCCCACGCTGAAGCCCCCGAGAGCAAGGCCCTCGAACGGAAGGCTAGCCAGGCGTGCTAAGTGCTCGCGACGTAGTTTTGGATCGAGTCCGCCCTGCACGATGCCAAAGAGCGCGCCACCGGTGTCGGTTCGGGCCTTGAGGCAACGCTCCGCCCAACGGGAGGACTGCTCGACCGCGGCGCGCAGGGTGCTTTCGTCTGCCGGGAGGGCCGGGCAGATGTCGAGCTGCATCATGATCGTGGAGGCGATGGCCTCTTGAACCGCGATCGAAGTTTCGGGGGTCATAAACATTTTCGTGCCGTCGAGGTGGCTTTTGAACTCCACGCCGTCGTCGTTCCACTTGCGCAAGTCTGAGAGCGAGAACACTTGGAAGCCGCCGCTGTCGGTCAGTAGGGGGCGTTTCCAATTCATCCATTTACGCAGTCCGCCTTGGGCCCGCAGAACTTCGGCGCCTGGGCGCAGCCACAGGTGGTAGGTGTTGCCCAGGATGATCTGAGCGCCCAGTTCTTCGAGATCGCGTGTCAGCACGCCCTTGACGGTGCCTTGCGTGCCGACGGGCATGAACACCGGAGTTTCCACCGCGCCGTGGGGCGTTTCAAAGCGCCCCGCCCGGGCGCTGCCGTTGCCGTTCAAGCCGGGCGCCGTGGTTTCGGTAAAACTCAGGCGCTTCATCAGGGCCTGCGCAACGTGGCGCGCTCCAAGGCTGCTTCCAAGGTTTTCGTGATGACGGGTTGGGACAGCCGGGAGGGATGGAAGCAATCTCCCGCGAGAACGTCCAGGAGGTCCCGATCCCGCAGGAGCTCCGGAAATTCGACCACGGCGCCGAACGATTCCTCGTACGCGGCACGAATACGATCGCGCATTTCGCGCGTTTTGTTGGGATTGGCGCGTGCCATCGGGCAGTTCACGCGTGACCACGAGGCGTCGCAGTAGTTGCGCAGGCGCGTTTTGCCGGGCGAGTCCGGGAGTTGATCGATGCGGCTCATCACGCCCTGGTAGATGGCAACCACGTCCGCCACGTCCCACACGAGCCAGCGGGCACGCGAGGGCATGTGCGATCGGGCCAGGCGGAGGCGATCACGGAGCGTTCCATCGACAAAGGGGTCGAGCCCCTGGCAGATGTCGTTGCCGCCGAGCGAGAGCGTGACGATTTCCACACGCTGGGTTTCGTCGATCTGGAGCAGCAGCCCCAAGGGGTCCTCGCGGTTCTTCACGGTGAGAGTCGCGCCCGCCAAAGCAGTGGATAGCAATGAGGCCGTAGGCGGATAGAGACGATCAAGGACGCCGAGGAATCCGAGGTTGATTTCGGTGCCCGCGTACCAGGTGTAGCGAGTGGAGGGAATGTGGTTCTGCAGATCGTCGAGAGATCCGGCGTCAGGCAGTGGGCGGAGTTCCGCGTCGGCCAGGCGTTCGCGCAACGTGGATCGAGTGCCCCAACCGGACGCGAGAGAATCTCCGGCCTGCACCCAGAGAATGCCCGGACGATTTTGGAGGCGTCTTTGATTTTGCCAAAAGACGGCGCGATCCTGAATGACGGGATCAAAGATCGCGGTGCGGAACGCGGAGGCCTCGAGCGAGGCCAAACCCAGAATTCCGAATATAATGCGTTGCATTATCCTGGCTTATATCCAAAGCGAGGCGTCTCCGAAACTGAAAAACCGATAGCGCGCGCGGATAGCGTGGGCATAGGCCTCAAGGGCCAGTTTCCGGCTCCCCGCAAAGGTGGAAACCAGGACAAAGAGCGTCGACTCCGGCAAATGGAAATTGGTAAAAAGTGCTTTAGAATAGCGCACTTGGAATCCTGGCCGCACAAAAAGTCGCGTGCTGCCGCGCCAGGTGCCATCGGGGCCCCGCTGGAGCTCGGCTCCAGGGCCTGCGGCCAGGTTTCGCAGCGGAAGGCTCTCCAAGGTGCGGAGGGCGGTGGTGCCCAGGGGCACCAAGTGGCTGGATTCTAGGCTTGTGCCGGAGGCCTCCGAGAGTTCGCGGAAAGCCTCGGGCTCGACTTCCAGAGGCTCCGCGTGCAGCTCGTGCTCGGACAGATTCTCTACCCGAACCGGCGCAAACGTACCCAGGCCCACGTGGAGCACGATGTCCGAGAAACTCGCGCCCGAGGATCGGAGCGACGCCACCAAAGACTCCGTGAAGTGGAGCGAGGCCGTGGGCGCCGCAACCGAGCCGATCTTATCGTTACGCGCCCAGACGCTTTGGTAGCGCTCGCGGTCGCGCATGGCGTCGCGGCTGCGGATGTAGGGAGGCAGCGGCATCTCGCCGATCTGCGCGAGGAGTTCCATCAGCGGCATCGGAAGATTCCGCAGATCCAGGAGCTTGGGACCCGCAACGAGGATCTCGACTTGCTGGGCCCCGTCCGTGACGAGGCGCTGAGGGTAGGTGAAATGCGCGCTCCCTCGTATCAGAGCCTCCCAAATCCCGGGCGAGCGCTCCTGGGTCAACACGATTTCATGTCGCCCTCCGGTGGAGCGACGGGCGTAAAAGCGGGCGGGAAACACTCGCGAGCGGTTACGCACGAAGCGGCTGTTCTGCAGCGTCGGCTCGCTTCGCACGAGTTGGGGCAAGTCGCTCACTCGAAGATCCTCAAAACGTGGGAGCCCGCGCCCCGGATCTCGGCGCACCACGAGCAGGCGGGCGTCTTCGCGCTGGGGAGCGGGTTCTTGGGCGATGAGTTCTTCGGGCAACTCGAAGCCGTAGTCTTGCAGTCGGTCGCTGAAATCCTGAGAAAAATCTGACGGCAGGGCCACGGCTTTCTTACAGGGGGGCGCTCTTCCCGAGTCGAGCAAATTCTGAAAGACTACGAGGATGAAAAACCTCTTCGCGCTTTTCGCCGCCCTTTCCTTGGTCCTCTCGATCTCTGCCGGTGCCAATCCGCCCGCGGCCGCGCATGCGGCTTCGGCGGGTCATAGTGCTCATGGCGCGGCCGGCGTGGATCCGGACAAGGCTTGGCAGTGGCTCAAAAACGGAAACACGCGTTTCGTGAAAGGGAATCTCCGTCGAGACGGCCAGAACAATCAGGCCCGACAAGCCAACGTGGCAGGCCAGCATCCGCACGCCATTCTGGTTTCGTGCAGCGATTCACGCGTGCCTCCGGAACTCGTTTTTGATCAGAAAATCGGCGAACTCTTTGTGGTGCGTAGCGCTGGGCAGAGCCTTGATGATTCGGGCATCGCCTCGATCGAGTACGCGGTCGAGCATCTGGGACCTCGTTTGATCGTCGTGATGGGCCACGAGTCCTGCGGCGCCGTGAAAGCAGCTCTCGATACGATGGAAAGCAAGAAGGCCGGTTCGCCGAGCCTCGACCATTTGGTCGCTAACCTGCACCCGCACTTTTCCACCCTGGCCAAGGGGCCGCGCTCCAACGGTTTGGTGATCGAGGGCAAGGCCAACGTGAAGGGCGTGGCGAAAGATCTCGTGACTCGCTCCGCGATCGTGCGGGATGCCCTCGAACACGGCAAAATAAAAATCGTCACCGGGCTGTATCGTCTGGGCTCCGGTCAGGTGGAGTGGGACGAGTCTAGCGCGCACTGAGCGCGGACTTCGGCGTTTTCCTCGGAGCCTCGGCCATGACCGGCGCCGTCAGATCGGGCGACGGCTCTACGTCGAGGCGACGAACGTTCGAGAACGGATAATAGAAATCGAGAATCTGCCGGTAGCTCTTGCCTTGGCGCGCCATCTCGCGTGCGCCGAGTTGGCTGAGGCCCACGCCGTGTCCCCAGCCACGGCCTTTGAGCTGCCAACCTTGGCCGACGCGCTCCACCGTGAAGGCCGTGCTCTTGAGCCAGCGAGGGCCTAGGCGCGCCCGCAGTTCGGCGCCGGTCCAGACGCGCGTGCCGTGTTCCCCCGCGACTTCGACGCGTTTCACGCGGAAACCGTTGGAGCGTTCCACGACGCGGACGCTGCGAATGCGGCCAATCTCGCGCCAGCGCAGGCCCATGTTCGGGCTCAGCACAACGGACCAATCGACGGCGAGCTTTTCGTCTACCGGACTCGCGCGCGAGACATAGGCGCGTTCGTCGCGCCCGAGGCCCCACACGTTCGACGGCACCTCGGAACGACCGCCCGAAGACGAGTGGTAGTAGGCCTTCAGCACTTCCTCTCGGTGGAAGAGAACTTCGTTCCGAACCTCGCGCACCAGGCGGTGCGCTTGGGCGTTCTCGGAGCCGGTTCCTGCGTACACTTGATCGGCCTCGGTCGAGTGCAAGTCAAAAGGGCTGCCGGCACGTCGTCGGTCGGCGGCCGTGGCTAGGGCGTAGCTGCGAGCGGCGACGATCTGAGCCTTCAAGGCTTCGTGCGGATAGTCCGCGCGCATTTCCTTGTTTACCAAGCCAGCAAGGTAATACGAAAGTTCCACTTCGTTGATCAACAGCAAGCGCTCGCCGACCGGCACCAGATCCACCGCGCCTCGATAGAATTCGCCGTTCACTTGAACGAAACCGGCACTCGGCTCAAAACGGCTGGGGCCCGTCAGCACTCGCCGGTAGTTCTGGCCGAGACAGCTCCATTGGAGGGCTTCGCGGGCGGCCTCCGCGCGCTCGCCCGGGCGGCGCGGGGCGGCCTCGAAGCGGCGTTGGGGAGCGCAGCGGAGGGGGGCGTCTCCCACTAAGCGATGGCGCTCGTCTCGCACCTCGTTGCCGGCGATCTCGACCTCTCCCGATTCGAAGGATTTCATCAGGATGCGGATGCGAAAAGGAGTGTCTAGTTCCTTGCCGCGAATGATCAGGGATTCGAGAGATTCGCCGTGTGCGGGAATAGTGAGAGGGCTTGTGGAAAGGAGAAAGATCGAAAGCGCGAGCGGACGCGTGATTCGAATTCCCCCCACCGCTCCAGTTTAACGGAAGAAGTGAGGGGCGGGAGGGAGCGTCAAATTCTCGACGCTCCTTTGTGGGGTCCTAGCGATTCAGGAAGCTCTTGAGGAAGTCCACCGGAACCGGGAACACGATGGTGGAGGAATTCTCGGTCGAGATCTCCTTGAGCGTTTGCAGGTAACGCAGTTGGATCGCGCCTTCCTGAGTGGAAAGTTGGGCGGCGGCTTCCGACAGTTTTTGCGCGGCTTGGAACTCGCCGTCGGCGGCGATCACCTTGGCGCGGCGTTCGCGCTCGGCCTCGGCTTGGGCGCCCATGGCACGCTGCATTTCCTTGGGCAGATCCACGTTCTTGAGTTCCACGTGCGAAACTTTCACGCCCCAGGGCTCGGTCTGCTGATCGAGGAGCGTTTGTAAACGCTCGTTGATGGCTTCGCGGTTGCTGAGCAATTCGTCGAGTTCGCTCTGACCGCAAACCGAGCGCATCGTGGTCTGCGCGAGTTGGCTGGAAGCGTAGAGGTAGTCTTCGACTTCGATCACCGCTTTGTTCGGATCGAGCACTCGGTAATACACTACGGCGTTCACTTTGAGCGAGACGTTGTCCTTGGTGATGATGTCCTGCGGGGGGACATCAAGGGCCACGGTGCGAACCGACACCTTCTTCACTTGGTCGATGCCGAAGGGAAGCACGAGCACGAAGCCCGGTCCCGCGCCTCCGGGAGGCGAGATCACTTTGCCCAGGCGGAAGATCACGAGTCGTTCGTATTGCGGCAAGATTCGGAAGCAGGTGACGAAGAAGTACACGACGAGGACGAGGCCGACGATCCAACTGATTTCCATACTAAGGCTCCTTTCGGGAGGGTTTAACGAAGGCGGTCATGCCCTGAACTTCGACGACCTTGACGATCCGTCCGAGGGCGAGGGGCGTGGCGATTCGCGAATCGGGGGCGACGCTCGGGTGCCAGTGAGCATCCCAAGTTTCGCCGCGTACGCGAATCTTTGCGTGGTCTTGTGCGAGCACGCTGGTGATCTCGGCTTCGAGGCCGTCGAGCGAATGCAGGCCTCCGCTGGGAACTGCCTGGCGAAGCGCACGGTACGAAACCCAAGCCAGAAAACCCATCACGACCATCGCGGCCAGAAAAAGCGGAATCCACAAATGCGGATCCAGAGTGAGATTGGTCTCCGAGGCGTCCATCAAAAAGAGTCCGCTCAGGAACAGCGACACGGCCCCCAAGAAACCGGCCACCCCGAAAGTCGGCAATGCGGTGAGAATCTCGATGGCCAGGAGCACGAGCCCCACGATGAGAAGCGCAAAGGCGCCGGGCCGAATGGGAATGATTTTCATCGTGATGGCGCCGAGCGCAAGCGATACCGCCCCCACGGCGCCGGGCACCACCATCCCCGGGTGGGTCATCTCGGTGTAGAGCCCGAGAGTTCCGAGGGCGAGAAGCCCGAAGGCGATGTTGGGATTGGAAACCAGGCTGAGTGCTTTCTCTCGCCAGCTGTATTCAAAAACGTGGAACTCGACTTGCTCGGGTAGCGAGGGGAGCTTGGCTCGGGCGCCTTTCCAAACGTCCTCACGAGTGGAGTGGATGCCGTCGATGACATTTTCCTTGAGCGCGTCTTTCGACGAGAGCGAGGCGGCCGCCGTGACGGAGCGACGGGCCCAGTCGGCGTTGCGGCCTCGCTTGTCGGCGATGCCGCTCACGAAGCTCAACGTGTCGTTGGTGACTTTGGCCTTCATGTCCTTGCCGATATCGGAGCCGCCTCCCGAGACGGGCGAGGCCGCCCCAATGGAGCTTGCGGGTGACATGGCGGCGTAGTGCGCTGCCATCGTGATCATGGCTCCGGCCGAGGCGGCGCGGGCTCCTTCGGGCTTCACCCACACGAGGATCTTGGGCGTGTCGGAATTGAGGAAGAGCTGGACGATGTCGCGTGTGGCTTCCAAAAACCCGCCGGGTGTGTCCATTTCGATGAGCACTGCCGGAGCGCCCGAAGCCTTGGCCTGACGAAGCGCGCGCTCCAGGGATTCGGAGACGCCGAGGTTGATGGAGTCGCGCAACTCTACGACGGGGACGCGCGGGGGCGGGAGGGGAGAGGGACTTTGCGCCCGAGCCGATAAACTCAGCACCGATAAGGCGAGGGAGGCCAAACGTGTTTTCGTCATCTCAGCGCTTGAGCCTCAACCAAGACATCACGAGCTGAAGATCCGTCCAAACTTTCTTCTTCAGTTCCGGGGAACTGAGGGTTTCGAGCAGTCCGTGCGTGACCATGACGGGAAAGGTCTCCTCGCGAAGGCTCAGGGCTTCGCTGCGCCCGAAGGACACGAGGGCCGGCGCGTGCAGTTTGGAGCGTAGGACCGCAAGGTCCGCTGCGGAAGTTTGGGGAGTGATCGGGCTCACGAACACGGCCTTGCGGTCGAGACCCATGGCCTCGCACATTTTGCCCAGCAGTTGTCCCGTGGGACTGGCAAACACGTCGCCACTCGATTCGAGATCGGCACTCACGATCCAAAGCGCGTAACGTGGGAGGGTGACGGACGGAGCGCTCGCCTCGTCGACGCGTTTCCACGGAGTCGGGGCGTAGCCCAGCGTCTCGAGGTATTCGACTTGGTCGTGAGTGAGCGACATGGGTCCTTCCTAATGGCCGGAGGGATGGGCACGCAAGGCGAGCCCGGGGTAACGCGCCGCATCTGTCCTCATTTTCTTCTCACGGAGCTCCGAAAAGGGAAGGAGTGAAGAAGGGTGCTTCTCTTATTCTGACGTGCTTGCTGGCGATGTCGCATCTGGCCGCGTGTTCGCAGGGCAAGCGAGTCCTTGCCGCGGCAGGCGGCGAACCCACGCTCCCCAATCGAGCGCCGATCGCTTGGACTTACTCCGGTCTTGATTCCATCGACGACATCACGTCGATTTCCGTGCGTTTGAACTGGTCCGTACTCTCGAGCGCTGCGTACTACGTGGTTTACCGAGTGGTGGGCTCGGACCTTCGGGTGGAGCACGTGGCCATGAACCCCGTGTCGTCTTTTACGGTGACGGGGTTGAGTCCGGATACGGCTTACACCTTTCGAGTACGCGCGGCGGATGCCAGTGGGGTGATCGATGACAATGCCCGTGATCTCACGGCGAGCACGCTTGCTGCGCCCGTGCCCACGGTGAGCTCCGTTGACCCGGGAGAGTCCGTTGCGCCCGGCGGCATCACGGTGAAAATTCTCGGGGCGGGGTTTCAGGAGGGTGCCGTGGCCTCCATCGGCGGCAGCCCCTGCGCTCCCACGCTTTTCGTGAGTTCGACGGAGCTGAGCTGCCGCGTGCCGGCTCGCAGCTCCGACGACGACCTGGTGCGCGTGCCCGTTTCGGTCGTCAATCCGGACGCGCAACAAGGCCTCTGGGACCAAGGATTCCTTTACCTGGGTTCGCCCCTGCTTTGGCTCGATGCCTCGCGCTCGGCCAGCGTCATCACACGCGGTGCTACCTCGCGAGTGGTGCAGTGGTCGGACCTTAGCGGACAGGGAAACAACGCCGTCAACGACCTCAACGACAGTACTCAGCCCCTCTTCCACGCCACGGGGTCGGCGCATTTCCTAAACGGGCGTCGCACGATTTCGTTTGATCGCGCGGAGAGCACCCGATTGCGCGTGATGCCGATCGGACGTCTGGCCACGGCGCTTTCTTCGCCCTTTACGATCTTCACGGTGTCCAAACTTGCGAGCCAGCCCTTGGGTCAAGGAAGCGAGGCGTATTCGGCGGACTTCGCGCGCGGGGGCGATGCCACGCAGCTTTTTGCGACGCACGCCGACGGCACGTTGGACTTCGCACTTTGGAACACGGTACCTGCGCTCTTTCGGGCGGCGAGCGACGTGGGCGCGATCACGCAGGGTCGAGCGCATCTCAAGACGATGACCTTCGACGGCGGAGCCACCAACCAGATTCGCGGTTTCGTGGACGGAGTCGAGGCTGCTCAGTCGGGAGTGACGGTGATCGGGTCCGTCGCCGACAACACGGGGGCGGTGCCGTACTACATCGGAGCGGGGAATCCCGAGCAAGCGGGACAGAATTGGTATTTCACGGGCGACATCGCCGAGATCGTATTCATGCCGGGGAATCTCGGCGAAACGGAGCGAGCCCTGGTTGAGGAGACGCTCCGCAACAAATGGGATCTTTAGGTGGCAAACGAACGACCGTCTCGTTCGGGCCTTCGGGTTTCCCTTAGATCGAATCCCAGACGTAGGCTTCTTTTTCGCAAGCGAAGTCCGAGAGGGCTTTGATCAGCTCGTCGTCGTTCGTGTCGATCTTGTTGTAGTTGCGAGCGATGCGTCCGCGCACTTGCCCGGCAAACACTTCCAGGATCTGACGTTCTTGCACGGTGCCGGGTAAGCCTTTTTCTTCGATCGCCTGGGACACGCGCGAGAGCACGCTCGCGAAAACGAAGAGGTCGATCATGATCATAGCCAAGCGCTTGGTAGCGAACTGCTTGTCTTTGATTTTGGCGCCGTGCTTGGTGAGAATCCGGTAGACGGCGGAGGTGAGGTCCTTGGCGTGGTCCTCGAACTGCTTGCCGAACTGGCGAATCTCGGGGTGCACCTTGGTCAGCTTCTGAGAGTCGCGCGTGGCTTGGCCGGTGAGTCGCTTGCGGCCGTAGCTCGTGAGCACGCCGAAACCCTTGATGGGGTCCGCCAGCACCTTTCCGAGGTTGCTCAGGCCGGCCAGCTCTTTGAGTTCCGAGCCCGCGTCGCTCATGATCGTGAGCGCCACGAAGAGATGAAGAATGTCGTTGGTACCTTCGAAAATTCGGTTCACGCGGCAGTCGCGCATGATGCGCTCGTACGGGTACTCGCGCATAAAGCCGTTACCGCCGGCGATCTGCAGGGATTCGTCGACGGTGCGCCAGAGCGCGTCTGACGCGAAGATCTTGGAGATCGACGCTTCCACGGCGTAATCCTCGTAGCCGGCGTCGATCAGGCCCGACACCATGTTCACGACGCTCTCGGCTGCGTAGCAATCCACCACCATGTGGCCGATCTTTTGCTTGATGAGTCCGTAGTGTGCGATGGGTTCGCCGAACTGCTTGCGTTCCTTCGCCTGCTTGGTGGAGAGCTCGATGCACTTCTTCATGCCGCCCACGCAGCCGCCGCCCAAGCCTGTGCGACCGCTGTTGAGGATGTTCATGGCGACTTTGAAGCCTTTGCCGACTTGGCCGAGGACGTTCTCCTTGGGTACGCGCACTTTGTCGAAGTTCACAGTGGTCGTGGAGGAGGCGCGAATGCCCATCTTGTCTTCGTGCGGGCCGTTCGTGACGCCGATGAGATCACGCGTGACGATGAAGGCCGTGATCTTGCCTTCGGGCGTGTCGGTGCGAGCAAAGACCGTGAAGAAATCGGCGATGCCGCCGTTGGTGATCCACAGTTTCTCGCCGTTCAGCACCCAGTGGTCGCCGTCGAGTTCGGCGTGAGTCTTGATCGACGCGGCGTCGGAACCGGCTCCGGGTTCGGTCAAGCAGAAGGCCGCGATCATCTCGCCGGTGGCGAGCTTAGGCAGATACTTCTTTTTCTGTTCGTCGTTGCCGAAGAGCAGGAGGCCCTTCATGCCGATCGAGCTGTGCGCGCCGACGGTCAGCGCGACGGAGCCGTCGTTCTTGGCGACTTGCTGCAAGGCGCGCGAATAGCCCATCGTGCCGAGAGCCAGGCCGCCGTGTTCTTCGGGAATGATGATCGAGAAGAGCCCGAGCTCCTTGAGTTCCTTGATGACTTCCTCGGGCATGTGACCTTCCCGGTCCCATTTGCGGAAGTCTTCTTTTTTCGTGCCCAAATACTTGTCGATCGTGTCCGTCACCGATCGGACGATTTCGGCCTGCGCCGGATCCATCTTCGGATAGGGGAAGAGCATGGACTCATTCAGCTCACCCAGGACGAGAGAACGCATGAAACTCGGTGTCTTAGGATCGATTGCCATGAGCTCAGTGTAACACCGGAAAGCGTCAATGCTCCGACCCACCCGGGCGTCATGAATGATGCAGGGCTTCCATGCCTCTTGTGCTCAATCGGCGCCCCAAAAATGCCGAAAGACCTCAGGATGTTCCGTGTTTCGTGGCTTTGCGGGTGCTTGGTGCTTTGCGTTTTCGCACGCCCGACACTCGCGGCCACCGATTCGGCCACCCAAGTGGGCCTCGCGCTCCAAGAACTTCGCCACGAAGACTTCCTCAAAAAGTATCTCGCCTTGCCTGAGGCCGAGCGTGCCGAAGCCTTCACCGTACTGATGACCGAGATGGCGGCCGTGAGCGGCATGGAGGCTTTGCCCGGGGCCCTCTTCGAAAAAGAAGACGCGTCGTTTCCGCGTCCGCTCAAGCAGGGATTGGCGACGTGGCTCGAGGCCCCGCCCTCGGACAAGGACTACGAGAATCTCCGCTACATTGGACTCATGTCCAAACCGGACGTGAAGCTAAAAATTGAGAAAGCCGCCTGCGATCCCCAGCGCACTGTGGCCGCCGAAGTGGCGACGATCGTGCGTCCCTCGATACTCAGGCGAGCGCTTTGCACCATGAAAACGCAGACACCGCTTCTGTATTGGGTAAGCCTCGTGCCCGGCTTGATGGAGTGGCTCTTCGACTTCGATCCCTGTGCGTCGATGGCGAAACTTTCCAAGCGACCGCCCGCTGCGCCCAAGGCGCGTTGCTCGGACCAGATCGCCGTGTCGCTGGCCGCCGCGCGGGCCGATGGTGAGATTCGCGAAGAGAAACTTTGGCACGTGCGTGCTGCGAGCTTTGCCGCGGGACTCGACGCGCGCGAGTGGAGCACGCTTCGTCGCAAGGTCTGGGAGTCGGCCGAGCGTTTGATCACGGACGACGAAGCCCTTTCGAAGACCCTTGCTTCGCGCTTGCACGTGCTCGAGCTGTTGCCGGATGCGGATCCCGTGGCCTTGCAGCGTCGCCGTAAGCTTGTGGTTTTTGCGAAGTCCGCTGCCGACGCTCCGGATCCCCGTCAGGACTATTGTGGGTGGGCGGAGACCTACTCTCGACTCTACAAGGATCCGAGCTTCGTTCGCGAGGAGCCCAGTTGTGCCGCACGGGTGCCGCCGTCGATGGCTGCCGATTCCGGAGCCTCAGCGGACTCCGTGGCGCGAGAACCGGCGTCCACGCCCTCGCCGTCCGCGCCTCGTGAGCCAATGCCCGAAAGCCGTCTCTCCGACAGCTTGATGAGAGCCCTGGGAGATCGTCCGATCTCCGCTGTGGATTTGCCGGCGGAAGCGGCCAAAGTCGTGCTCGCTTCGCCACCTGAGATGTGGGAACTCGAATGGCAACACGCCAGCAAACGTGTGGAAGCTTTGGTGGGTGGGGCCGGCGAGGATCTCTCTGAGCCCGAACGCGAACGGCATCTGCAGGCCGCTACGGCCGTGCGCGACGAACTCGGTCGCCGCCTCAGGCGCTAGCTCTCGCTAAAGCGCAACGGCCTTGGCTTGTACGAATGAGTAGAACAGCACGGCTTCGGGATCTTTGAGGGCGGCCTTCCACTCGCGATCCAGTTCCTTGAGGAGCGCGTCGTCCACTCGACCGGCCTCCATAAGGGAGGGCGCCGCGCTCAGGAGCAGTCGATGCCACGACTTCAAATGTTCGTCTCGAAGCTTAGGCGTGCGCTTGTCCAGCAAGTAGTTGCAGACATTGGTCTCGATGTCTTGGAAGCCGGCGTCGAGCAAATGATTGCCGAGTTTGGCGCCGCAGAAGGGGTCCCCTTTCATGTTCCACTGGTGATCGTTGAAGATGAACCAGTACTGCAGAGTGGCCGGAGCATAGGGATGCAGGAAAAACGAGGAGTTCAAAACCTCAGTGGCGTAGATCAGCGCGCCGGGTTGCAGGCAGCGATGCACTTCCCTCAGCAGCGCGACCGGTTCGGGCACATGTTCCAGCAGCCAACACAGCCAAGCGCCGTGAAAGCGCGAGTCCTCGAAGGGAAGTTTTTCTCCACTGCCCTGAACGAAGGTGGCCCGCTTGCCTCGAATGTGCGCGGCGAGATTTTTTTTCGCCCGAGCGATCTGGCTCGGTGAGCGGTCCACGCCCGTCACGTGTAGTTGAGGAAAGCGCCTTAACAGCACCTCGGTTTGCGCGCCCACTCCGCAGCCGGGTTCGAGCACCTCGCGACAGCCCTCGGGCCAGCGTACGTTTCTGTACACCACCGGTTCGTAGAAGCGCGCCTGCTGGACGAGCCGCTCTTGCTCGGCCCGGTTGTAGCCATGGAGATAGCCGTAGTGGTCGTGGCTCGGGTCCACGGCAGAAGATTTTTTCGAGATCGGCTTTTTGCGGACCATGGTAGGCTCACTTTATACAATGATTGCTTATCCGACGTGGCTGAAACCAGAAATCCTCACACTCGGTCCCCTGACGCTGCGTTGGTACGGCCTCATGTACGTGATCGGCTTTTTCCTGGGGGCTTGGGTGCTCCGCATCCGCGCCCGGCGCGGCCTCTTTACGGTGAACTACGCTCAAGCCGATTTGCTGGTGAACTACCTTTTTGTAGGCATGCTGATCGGCGCGCGCCTCGTTTACTGCACGCTGTACAATTGGGATCAGTACAGCCTGAACCCGATCGAGATTCTCTACGTGTGGCAGGGAGGCTTGTCCTTTCACGGTGCGGCGCTGGGCATGGTGGGGGCCTGCGCGTTGTTTGCGCGGCGCTACCGGCTGCCGTTCTACATGGTCACCGACACTCTCGCGATCACCGCGCCGCCGGGACTCTTCTTTGGTCGCTTCGGAAACTTCATCAACGGCGAACTCTGGGGGCGTGCCACCGACGTGCCGTGGGCCATGGTTTTCCCGCGCGATCCCTCGAGTCTGCCGCGCCACCCCTCGCAGATCTATCAAGCGCTCACGGAGGGGCTTTTGGTGTTTCTGCTTCTGTACGGGCTTCAGGCCTGGCTGGTGCGGACGGGGCGCTATCGTTACGGCTTTGTTGGGGGCACTTTTTTAGCGGCCTACGGCGCTTTCCGTTTTTACACCGAGTTCTTCCGGGAACCCGACGCTCAGCTGGGTTTCGTGGTGGGGTCGTTCTCGATGGGCCAAGTACTTTGCTTCTTGATGGTCGTGGCCGGTGTAGGCGTCCTATGGCACACAAAGTCAAAGATGCCCCTCTTCGTCCCGAAGCCTCCTAAGAAGGAGTTCTTGGAAGCCCCCTCCCATTGACGCAAGGCGCCCCCTTGGCTAACTCAGGTCCTTCACCAACGGCGGCTTCAACTCCGTCTCGGGCGCTCAGGTAGCTCAGTTGGTAGAGCAGTGGACTGAAGATCCACGTGTCGGCGGTTCGATTCCGCCCCTGAGCACCACTTTTCCCGCCGCGAGTTGATGATTCTCCCCGCCTGGTGGTGGGTTCCTCCTAAAAACTTAAGAAGAACGGGCAGCTGAGATCTCGCTTGTCGGAGCATATTATGGACAATGTTCCATAGGCCGGTCTAAAATATGGAATATGTTCCACAGAATTCTCTGCCCGAGCTCCTCGCACAGCTATTTTCTCTTTGGCGCCCGCGGCACCGGAAAATCGACATTTGTGAGGAGCCAGGTCAAGGGCGCCGTGCACGCGATTGATTTGCTCGAGGACAAGTGGGAGTCGCGCTATCACCGTCATCCCGACTTGCTGGCGTCTGACCTCATGGCACTCAAAAAAAAGCCGCGCTGGGTCTTTATCGATGAAGTTCAAAAAGTCCCAAAGCTCCTGGATGTGGTTCATCGAATCATCGAAGAAAATGTGGGTTTTCGATTCCTTCTGACCGGCTCAAGTGCTCGAAAGCTGAAACGAGGCTCGGCAAATCTGTTGGCGGGTCGCGCGTTCCTGTACCATCTTTTCCCGCTCACTCAGCGGGAATTGGGCGCGCGCTTTGATCTCGATCGTGTCCTCAATTGGGGCAGCCTGCCTAAGACCTATGCTCTCAATGAGGCTGACCGAGACGAATACCTGCGTTCTTATTGCCAGATTTACCTCAAAGAAGAAATTTTGCAGGAACAAATCGTTCGAAACGGAGCCGCGTTTCGCAATTTCTTAGAAGTTGCGGCGCAAGAGAACGGAAAAACCCTCAATTTTTCCAGGATCGCCCGCGATCTCGCCGTGGATACCAAAACCGCGCAGTCTTTTTTTCAGATTCTCGAAGACACCCTCGTTGGATTTTTTCTGCCTGCGTTTCACCGCTCAATCCGAAAATCGGTCAAGCAGCAGCCCAAGTTCTACCTCTTTGATTTGGGAGTGAAGCGCGCGCTTGAACATTCACTCACGCAAAAGCTCACGACGCGAACCTCCGCTTACGGCACGGCCTTTGAGCATTTTTTGATTTGCGAATGTTTTCGGCTGAATAGTTATTTGAAGTGCGACTATCGATTGCATCATTACCAAACAACCGCGGGGGGTGAAATTGACCTCATCCTCAGTCGAGGACGCGAAACAATCGCCGTGGAAATGAAGTCGACCGAGAGAATCGATTTGGTCGAAGTCAAAGCGCTTTCGCGGGTTGCTGCCGCCTTGAAGCCGAGCAAAGTTTATTATGTCTCGAGCGATCCCGTTGCTTCACAGATCGGCGACGTGCGTTGCTTGCCATGGCAAGACTTTCTGGAAGAGGTTTTTTCGTGACGAGGTCGTGTGCTCCCGAGCGGGGCTGCGTTCGCCAGCACGGTGTCCGCTGCGTGGGCCGGTAGGAAGCTCAGGGTCGCAAGTTCGTTTCAAAAAAATCCAGGATCGCGCCGCGGTACTTGAACCACGCCGTCAGAATCGCGGCCGGGTGGTTGGAGTTGATGTCGATGCGCGCCGGCCGCTCGAGTTTTTCCCAGAGCGCGATCTGCGAACTCGTGGGCACGGTGCTGTCTTTGAGTGCGGTGATCATGAGTACGGGCTTCTTTTTTGCCGGCGGCAAAAACTTCATCAGGTCCAGGCTTAGGTTGGCTTCGAGGATCTTTTCGTATTCGTCGGCCGAGGAAATCCCCATCGCCGCGTAACGGGCCGCACGCAGTTTGGCCACGCCGGTTTCGTCGCTCTGTGCCAGGATCTGCGGCAGGCCGCCACCGCCCACCACGAAGACGGCCGCATCGAGGCGGTCCACGACTCCGAGGGCGAGACCTTCGTAGAGCGCGCCCACGCTCGTGCCGATCACGCCGACGCGGCCGGGCACGAAATCCAAGACATGACGAATGGCCACCACTCCGCGGAGGAAGCCGTTGTCGTGCACATCGAGCGAGATGCCCGATTCCGTGTCGTGCGACCAGGTTTTGGCGACGACGGCGTTGAGGCCTCGGCCGCAGAGAGCGCGAGCGTAAAAACGGTCGAGGATGACTTCCCCCCCCGTGAGGGGAAGAATGATCACGGTTCCGGCTCCGGGCCTAGCCACGTAGTGATCAAAGACGATGCGCGACTCGCCGTTGTCCACGGGGTCTTGGGCCGAGAGAGTGACTCGGTTCAGGGAACAATGCGGGGAGTGGCTCGGGAGGCGATCGCTCGACACTCGCGTCGCGGCCTTCGGGTTCGGCGAGAGCAATCTTCGTACGAGTTCCTCTTTGGGGAGGGAGGGAATGTCGGACGAAGGCCGCCGCGCGGTGGTGGCGCAGGCGCCCAAAGTCGATGCGCAGGCGCTGAGCGCGGTGACCCAAACGATGAGGCGTTGCATTGAGTTTCTTATACCCGAACGCTTGAAGGCCCGTCCAAAGCGGCCTAGTTTCCGGTGTCCATGAAGAGAATTTTCCTCCTCTCGTTCGCCTCCCTCGTTTTCTCGTCTGGTGCCTTGGCCCAGCCGTCGCCTGCCTCGCCAGCGCCGGCGTCGAAAGCCATGGGGCAGGGACTTTTCGAACAGCAAGGGGCTAATTCCTGCCTCTACTGTCATGGCATCTCGGGCGAAGGCGGTAAAGTGGCGGCTGCGGCTAAGCTGACCCACCCTAAGCAGTGGAAAACCTACAAAGGGCTCGGCGGCGACGCTGCGTACGCCAAGAATCCCCAGGAATTCCTGAAGCGTCTGGAAGAAGGCGTTGTGAACGTGATCCAAAAAGGCGCGATCGCCCACAACTCCGGTTTCAAGCCCGCTTGGTTCGATTGGAAAGCCACCGGTGGCCCGATCAACGGTCAAATGCTGGGGCTCACGGGCGCGCCGAGCACCGCGTGGCTTAGCCGTTTCAAGGACAAGGGCGTGACGCGCGAAGTGGCGGCTTTATCCCTCTACCTCTACATTCAAAGCTTCGACGTGGACGGCGTCTTTAAGAAATAGTTTGAGGACCGAGTCGCGAGCAGAGACTCAGTCCAAAGATCTCAGGTAATCGTTGCCGAGTTCTTCCCCGAGCGAGCGCAGCTCTGCGGTCAACTCCGCGTTTCCTTGGCCGCTGGCACGTCGACGCATGGCTTCCAGGATAAGGGCGTCCTGCAACGAGGCGAAGGATTTTGCCACGCCGTTCTCGGGATTCGAAAACTTCTCGATTTGATCGGACGTGAGCAGTCCTCGATCGAAATCAGTCGGAGCGGCTAGGGGCGCGTAGGCTTTTTGAACCGAACGTGTGAGGCGAATCAAACGCACGAAGTTCTGGGTGGAGTCCGCTCTCGGCAGATGAACGCCGCTCGCGCTGGCCTCGAGTTCTTCGAGGGCAAGGGTTCCCGCGGCCACGCCGAAGAGTCCGAAACTCATGCGTAGGAGCGCGACAGGCGTGCGACCGGGGGCGCCGGAACGGCCGGCATCCCACACGCGATCAGAGCGGTGAGACGTGATCTCCACCAAGTAAGCGAGCGATTCCAAGAAGGGGTCGGTCGTGCCGGCCGTGCGCGAGCGAGGAGTGTCTTTCGCGCGCTCACCCACGGGCACCGGCGCGCCGTCTTTGCGGAGTTGCTCGTAGTTGGCGCGCAGGTTCTCAATGAGTCCCATCTGGGCGCCGACCCAAGGGGTGGTCACGGGCTCACCAAAGGTGCCAGGCTCAAGCACCTCCGGAAGAAGCGGAGCGTCTTCGGTCTCTAGGCGGGGCAGAAGACCCTTGGCCGTGACTTCCGGGCGGCCGGCGAAGCCCTTGAGGGTGAGAAGCTGCGCTGTCAGACGGGTTTGCAAACCATAGCGGCAGGCCCGCTCCGAGAGCTCCTTGGGCTCGTCTCGATCGAGTACTCGAACCACGCGACGAAGCTCGGAGGCGCGGTCGGCCCAACTCGAGGACGGAAAGAGGAGAACGGACTTTTCGAGGGGACGAAGCGCCTCGACGAGAGCGAGCGAGGGTGCCGGGTTGCCAAGGCCCTTGAACAAGTCGGCGAGCAGCACGGAATCGCTCAACCTGACTGGCTTGCCGCTAAAGACGCCGGGAAGGATTTTTTCGACTCCGCCAACGAAGGCTTTGTTGCGCTGCTTGATGAGCTCTTCGCGCGAGAGCTTCATGAGCTTCTCGTATTTGAAGTCCGCAAAGAACGCGACGGCCCGGAGCAGGCCCCACTCCAAGGTTTTGAGCTCCCCTTTGGCGTAAAGTTTTTCGGCGATCCACACGAACTCATCGAGCCCTATCGGATCCACTTTTTTGCGCTCATAGGCCGCCAAGCGGAAGCGGAGAGTGGCGACGCTGTCGGCAACTTCCGGAATCGCTACTTTGATTTGGGCCAGGCGGGCGTCGATCTCGCGCTTGCGAGACCGTGAGGCGCGACGGCGCTCTTCGGTGAGTGAGAGTTTTTCGGAGGAGAGACTCTCGCCTTTTAGTTTTTGGGCGGCGAGTTCCTTTTCGATCGACGGAGTCTCAAGGGCCTTGGCTTCGTCCCTGACTTCGCGGGAGAGCGCATACAAGAGCTGGGGTAGATGGCCGGGGATGTGCCGGCCAAGAAGTATCGCATTGCCCTCGGCGCTTTGGCCGAGCGAAAGGTCGGCGATCACTTGGTAGCGGGACTCGGTTGTCGGTTGTGCGGGGAGCTTGTTCCAAACTTCGCAGGCGCTCTCCACGACGGGGTCCATGGAAGAGGCGACATCTGTCGCACCGCTACCCAGAGAGGGTAGGGCCGCCAAGGGAGACTGCTCCGCCGTCAGCGTCTTGCTGTCGCCACAACCCGCCAATAAGGCGAGGAGCAGGGGGGAGAAGTAGAACGCGGTCGTTTTGGTCGCTGTCCGCACGGGTCACCTCAAAAGTAGACGATCATGTCGAGACGGAGATACTTGCTGTCGCTCACGTTCATCCCGTTGAGCGCGGTGTTGTAGGCGATCTTGGTTTCCAGGGGCACGGAGAATCTCTTTTTGCGGAAGAGCGGAATCGTGGAGTAGCCGAGGCCGATTTCTGCGCGGTGCGAGAGCGTTCGCGTGTTACGGCTGAGCGAAGAGTAGTCGAGGTCCTTGCCTCCGCTGAAGCCGTCTTGGCCTTTGGAGGAGAAGGTCCAGAGGGAGTAAGTGCGGAACTGGTTCTCCAGAAATCCGTAGCCGGCCGAGACCTCTGTATCCACGATTTCGCCCAGGTCGCGGCGCACTTGCTCGTTGTGATCGGCGTCCAGGCGCGGCAGTCCCGACTCCCCAGGCTTCAGCACGTACATGTTTCGGCGATCGGCGAACTGGTAGGTGTATTGAGCGGAGAGCGAAAAGACCCAAGCGTTGTCGGGCGTGTACTGGCTTACCCAGCGCAGGGCGAAGTCGAGTTGGTCGTCTCCGCCATTGCGGTCGAGCGGATTGGGATAGTAGCGCACGTGCGTGGTGGTGGGCAGGCGGAAGCCCCCCTGGGTGGTCATGAGCAGGTGGCCATCGTCGACGTTCAGAAACTGATATTTCGCACCGATTTCGATGTCGCCTAGGCTCTTGAAGCTGAAATCGTGTGGCGTTTCATAGCCGAGGTCCGTGAAGACCGCGTTTTCGTAGGAGGCGGTGCTTGGAAGGCTCTGCGCGAACTTGTCGACGCCCTCTTCCAGCGCCTTGATGCCTTTGGTGCGCTCGCGCACGGCCGCGATGTTTTGTTCGTTGAGGGTGGTGAAGCTCGTGCGCGTGAACGACATGTCCACGGTGGGCACGATCAAACCGAGCGAAACGCGCGGAGTGAGGCCGTACTCGGCCGCGAAGACGTACTGCCGAACCTCGGCTTGGGTGCGGGCTTGGAAGGACGATTGAAAGAGCGCGTCCCCCAGGCCTGCTTGGAAGTCGTTGAGAGCTTGGTAGAGGGGTTGGAATTGAGCGTTCTTTTGGGCGATGTCGCCCGAGCTCACGATGCGACCATTCAAGTCAGCGAGGAGTTCGCGGCGGTTGCCGTCGTTGTCGAAGGAGTGGGTCACCGCAGCCGCTTGGAGGCCTACCGCGCGAATACGGAAGATGCCCTTGGGGAGCACGGTCGCTGTTTCTTGGGCTTGGCTGGGAAAGGCGTAGCTCAGAGAGGTCACCGACAGGGCGAGGCCGAGAGTGTTCCACCGCATGGCAGAACGCTTAATGCGGCGCGTTATCCCTGTCTAGCCAACAGTGTTGCGCGCCGCTCAAGGCAGCAAAATCATCAATCCTTTGAAGGCTTTATGACCGTCGACAAAATCACCGAAAGGGCCAAAATCCCACAGATCACCGAGAGGCTGAGTCCGGGCGAAATGTGGACATGGGCCTCGAGACACATCTTGAGCCCCACCAGGATGAGGATCACGGCCAGGCCGATTTTGAGCAGGTGGAACTTCTCCATCATGTCTTCGAGTACGAAGTAGAGCGAGCGAAGTCCCAGAATCGCGAAAATGTTCGAGGTGTAGACCAAGTAGGGGTCGCGCGTGACCCCGAAGACCGCCGGCACCGAATCCAGAGCAAAGAGCACGTCGGAGGTTTCAATCAATACGAGCGCCGCGAAGCCCAGCGTGAAATGGGTTTTGCCGTTCTCTTTGACGGTGAATTTGCCGTGGAAGTCTCGGTCCGACAGGGGCAAGAAGCGCTTCAGAAGCTTGAAAACCGCGGTCTGGCGGGGGTCCATTTCTTTGTCGCCTTCGCGAAAAATCTTGTAGCCCGTGTAAATCAGGAAGGCACCGAAGAGGTAGATCAGGAAGTGGAACTGCTCGAGCAGAGCGGTGCCGAGCGCGATCATGACCGCACGAAGCAAGATGGCGCCGAGAATGCCCCAGAAGAGCAATCGATGCTGGTGCTGTCGCGGAATCCGGAACGATCGGAAGATCACCAGGAAAACGAAGAGATTGTCGACGGACAGCGATTTTTCCACCACGTAGCCCGTGAGGTACTGCATGCCCGAGGTGGCGCCGTCGTGGTACCACACGTAGCCCCCGTAGCTGACGCCGATGGCGATCCAGAAGAGGCTCCACAGGAGGGCTTCCTTGACGTGAATGACGTGCGCCTTGCGGTTGAAGATGCCGAGATCGAAGGCCAAGAGGGCAAAAATGATCAGGTGAAAAACCGCCCAGGTTTCGTAAGTGTGTCCGTAAAGCATCCGCGTCTCCGTTCCTGTGTGCCTAAGTCCTGCGAGTTCTAAAAGAGTTTCGTTTGTTCCGAGAGGGTCTCGGATTTGGTTGAACCGTCGAGCTGCACTTCTTCGCGCACGAGCTTACGGCCATGGGTGTTGAAGACGTAGAAGGCATTGTCAGGAAACGTCTGCTTGAGGTCCAGGAACGCTTCGCGGATCAGCGCCACGTTGGTGGGATCGTCGTCGCTCATGCCGAAGCGATGGTAAGGGCTTTCGCCGTAGCACTCGAAGGCATCTCGCACCGCTGCCTTGATGGCGAGGCGCTTGAGTTCGCCGGGAGTGAGTTTTTCGTCCGGGTCGCCCAGGGCTGCTCGCACTTCCGGGTTCGTGACCGGATAGACGCTGAGGAAGTTTGGGTTTGCGGGGAGATCTCGGGACTGCACGAGAATGTTCACGGCCCGCCGGACAGTGTGCGGATGATGGCCGCGCGCCGTGATGATCGAGATCGGCCGCGTGTGGTTGACCGCATGCACGAAGAAGCTCCAAGAGGGCCCCCGCCAGTCCACGAGCGGGTTGGCCAGCGCCTGAACCATGTCCTCGATCAGCGGCTGCTGGCGGCCCGCAAGTTGATCCTTGGGTTGTTCGCGGAAATTGCGGAAGGATCCGGTGAGCGCGTCGCTCGTGCGGATTTCAAAGGACTCCCAGGGCGAGCCCTTTTTGCCGATGAGCGGATGCACGTCGGCGAACTCGCTGGTGGGCACCTCGACTTCGACGGCTTCTCCCTTGCGGAAGACGACGATTTTGGTGTCCAGATGCACCACGTTGTCGTCGAAATCGAAGAAGTAAAAGCTGCGCCCCCCTTTTTCGAAATTCCGGTCGGGTTCGCGCAGCGGATCGCCCAAGAAAGAGATCTGGCCAAAGGAAGGGATCTTCATGGGAAGAATCCTCTTAGCGCAGTAATATGGGCCTTTCCATGACGGCACGGCTTCCTATCGATCCTCTCGGCGCGCCCCGTTATTACCTCACCTGGTGGGCTTTTGCCTTCCTCTCGGGGGCGGTGAACGCGGGCGGCTATCTGGCCTGTCACCGCACGGTGACGCATGTCACGGGGTTTGCCACGACCTTTGGAGTGGGCATGGCCGAAAATCGCCGCACGGAGGCTCTCGGGTTGCTTACGGTGCCTGTCTTTTTCCTCGTGGGGGCCATGATTTCCGCCCTGCTCATCGAGCGTCGTAAGCACAGCGGGAAACGCCCTCGGTATGCGGTGGCCATGGGACTCGTGTTTCTCTGCTTGTCGACTGCCTGGATCGGGGGGATTTCCGGTTGGTTCGGTGTTTTTGGCGAACCGCTCAGCTTGCAACGCGACTGGTGGCTCTTGGTGGTGCTGGCTCTTGGCAGCGGCATACAGAATGCGGTGGTGACCAGTGCTTCGGGTGCGGTGGTGCGCACGACGCACTTGACCGGCCTCACGACGGATCTCGGAGTCGGGATTATTCGGGTTTTGTTTCCCTCGCCCGACGAGGGTCGACAGCGGGCTGAGCGTCGCTCCAACCGCATGCGTATGGGAATCGTCACCTCGTTCGTGGCGGGCTCGGTTGCGGGAGCGTTTCTGTGCATGCACTACGGCTATCAAGGATTCGCCTTGCCGGTGGCCTTGGCTGCTTACGGGGCCTGGGCGGCGTACTTCCTTTGGGAGCGTATCGACTACGTGAGTCGGCCGATTCCGGCCTGAGGCTTCAGTGTTCTTGTTCGCAGCAGGCCGGATGCTCCGCGGGCTTGATGCGAAAATGGCGACCCAGAAGCGGAATTTGCACGCAAGCCATCAACAACGTCGTGACGTGGGCAAAGCCATGTCGCTCCAAAATCAGCGCCGTCAGGGTGATCGCCGAAAGAATCCACAACACGATCCAGTAGCTGCGCGAGGCGAGCAGATGGCGCAGGCTCAACGAGCCGGACACGAAGACCGTGGCAAAAACGAGGGGGTCCAACCATTCCGTATGGGGAAGCAAGCTCGCAATTCCCGGAGCCGCGATCGCAAGAATGCCCAAGCCTACGCAGTGGACGAGGCACAGAAAGCTTGCGCAGGGCCCCAGCCAAGAGGACCAATGCGCGTTCTTGGAGAGGGACATCGCTCACGTTGATAATCGATTCTCGCTTGGCGAATCCACTGAATTCTCGTGCTAAATCCGTACTATGAGCACTTCGCACGAGACAAACACGCTCTTGAAGGTCTTTAGAACCCCTCACGAGGCGATTCCGTTCCATGAGCTGCGCCTCGAGCACTTTGTTCCGGCAGTCAACCGGGGCATCGAGCTCGCTCAAGCTCGACTCGAAGCCATCAAAAGCGATTCAACGCCGGCGACTTTTGCCAACACCGTGCTGGCTTTGGAAACGGCTAGCGAGGAGCTCGACCTCGCCACGGAGGCCTTCTTCGTGCTTCTGTCCGCTCACGGCACCGAGGGCATGCACGAGCTGGCGCGTGAGATCTCGCCGCGTCTCGCGGCCTTCTCGAGCGATCTCTACCTGGATGCTCAGATCTTCGCCCGCGTGAAGGTTGTTCACGCTGAGCTCGCTCAGTCCGGGCTCAACCCCGAGCAAAAGCGTCTCGTGGACAAATACTACAAAGCTTTCTCGCGAAACGGCGCGCTGCTCGACGCCGTCGCCAAGACAAAGCTCCGCGAGCTCGATCAAGAAGCCGCTCGGCTGCAGCCCGCGTACTCGGAAAATCTTTTGAAGGCGACACAGGCCTACAAGCTTCACGTGACGGACGCTCAGCGCCTGGCAGGCATGCCCGAGTTGGTGCTTGAGTCTGCACGGCAAACGGCCAAGGCCCTAGGCAAAGACGGATGGGTGTTTACTCTCGACGCGCCGAGCTTCGGCCCCTTCATGGACTACTGCGCCGATCGCGCTTTGCGCGAAGAGATCGCCAAGGCCTCCGGCGCGAGGGCCTACGGCGGCGAGTTCGACAACCAGGGGCACGTCCTTCGCATGGCGTGCCTGCGCCACGAACGTGCGCAGGTGCTCTGCTTCGCCACGCATGCCGACTTCGTGTTGGAAGAGCGCATGGCGGAGAATCCGGTCAAGGTGAAAGCCTTTCTCTCGAACCTGCTCAAATCCGCGAAACCCGCGGCTCAACGCGAGATCCAGGAACTGCGCGATTTTGCGCTCGAGCACGGCGGCCCGGCCCAGCTGGAGTCGTGGGATTTCGCGTTCTGGGCGAAGAAGCTCAAGCAGGAGAAGTTTGCGATCGACGATGAAGAAGTGCGTCGCTACTTCCGCCTGGAAGATGTGGTGCAAGGCGCCTTTGAGCACGCGCGGCGGCTTTACGGCATCGCTTTCCACGAAGTCAAAGACATTCCCACTTGGCACCCGGACGTGAAAGCGTACGAAGTGTCGGACGAAGGTTCCGGTAATTTCGTGGGTCTTTTTTACGCCGACTTCTTCCCGCGCCCGACCAAGAAGAACGGCGCGTGGATGACGCCCGTGCGCGAGCAAGGCCTCTTTGGCGGCCGCGTGCGCCGCCCGCACGTGGGCATCGTGTGCAACTTCTCGAAGCCCACCGAGTCCAAGCCTTCGCTGCTGACTTTCCAGGAAGTGCGCACGCTCTTCCACGAGTTTGGCCATGCGCTGCACGGTTTGCTCTCCGACTGCACCTATCGCTCGGTGGCCGGCACCAACGTGTATTGGGATTTCGTGGAACTGCCCTCGCAGATCATGGAAAACTGGACCGTGCAAAAGGAAGCGCTCGACTTGTTTGCGCGTCACTATGAGACGGGCGAAAAAATTCCGCTCGCTCTCGCGAAGAAGCTCAAGGACTCCGACAACTTCCTCACCGGCTACGCGTCGATGCGGCAGCTGGGTTTTGCGGCGCTCGACTTGGCCTGGCACTCGGCCGATCCCGCCGCGGTCAAAGACGTGGTGGCGTTCGAGGACGAAGCGCTCAAGGAAACCCGCATCCTCCCGAAGATTCCGGGCACCTGCCTCTCGTGCTCGTTCTCTCACATCTTCGCGGGTGGCTATTCGGCCGGCTACTACAGCTACAAGTGGGCCGAAGTGCTCGACGCCGACGCTTTCGAATTGTTCCTCGAGAAGGGTCTCTTCAATCGCGAAGTGGGCGAGTCGTTCCGCGTGAACGTGCTCTCCAAGGGCGGCACCGAGCATCCCATGGAACTCTACAAGAAGTTCCGCGGTCGCGAACCCGACCCCGAGGCGCTCCTGCGCCGCGCCGGCCTGGTTTGAGAGCGGAGTTCCTGCTGTGGCTGGCTTCGGCCTGGGCCGCCCCCCCCCGCCGCCGCGCATCGATTGCCCGGCGACTTATCCCCAGGGGCAAGTGCTCAAGGGCGCGGACGGAGTTTTGAGCTATCCGGACGGCAAAATCTTGCGGGCGACCGACGGAACTCTCAGCTAGCCCAACGGCCGCGTTTTCAAGGAGCGCGACGGATCAGTGCGGTTTCCCAATGGGTTGACCGCGCGGACCAAAGAAGGTCGCCTGCAGGACCGCTGGTTTTTTTTTGCCCCTTTGACTTCCACTCTCAAGATGAGGGTCTCGTTGCGTAAGAAATCTGAAACTCTGCGCCTACCTTCGGCGGGTGCCTCTGAGCTCGTCGTGGAGATCTCCGCTTCCGGAGACGTTACGTGCGAAGTAGAGAAGCTGCTCAGTCTCTGAGCAGTTTCCAGAAGCGGACGTCGAAGCGCTTTTGCGTACACCTTCCTGGCATAGTTCCTGTAACGGCTGACGGATGAGCAAGAAATCCGGAAGCGTAGTTCCGCCGATCCTGGGAAAAATCGTGGAGAAGCGGATCTTCTTGATCCGCGGTCAAAGGGTCATGCTCAGTGCGGATTTGGCGGAACTCTATCAGGTCGAGGTCCGGGCACTCATTCAGGCCGTCAAGCGAAACCCCAAGCGCTTTCCGCCGGACTTCATGTTTCAGCTCAGTCTCGAGGAGGCGGAGGCTCTTTCAAGATCACAACTTGTGATCTTGAAGAGGGGCCAAAATCTTAAATACGCTCCTTACGCTTTCGCTGAGCAAGGGGTGGCAATGCTGTCTTGCGTTCTGCGTAGCCAAGTCGCCATCGAGGTGAACGTCGAGATTATGAGGGCGTTCCTACGGTTTCGGGAACTGGCCTCGACGAACGTGCAAATCCTCCGGAAAGTTGACGACCTCGAGAAGCGGGTGAGCGGTCATGACGGTCAACTGCAACAGGTCTTTCAGGCGATCCGCGATCTGGTCCAGCCGGCCTCACCGGCCAAGCGGCCGATCGGCATCAAGCATGAAAAATCATGGCGCTGGGAGGCTTAGCTTCGTATCGCGCGAGAGTTTTAAAGCCGGACGTCGAGGCCGGTGGCTTTTTTGAGGACTTCCGTGAGGAAGGCCCAAAATTCGCGGGTCGAGTCTTTGTCTTCAAACCAGCCCTGCTTTTCTTCGTTCCAGTTGAAGTGTGCGGCGATGCCTTGCGAAGCCACCGCCAGCCACAACTGGCGCACGGGTGGCTGGGGGCTCAGGATGATTTTGCCTTTGGGCGTGAGGATCGCGCACGAGCCGAGGCTGGTTTCGACTTCGGCGACATCGGGGTCGACCGCGTCGAAGGCCTTTACCACGCGGGCGTAGGCCTCGCTGAGTTTCTTGCGGAAGTCTTTTTCGGAAAAGTTGGGATCGAGCATGGTGGGTACCCGCGTTTAGTGCGGGCCTTCCTTGACGGCGTTGCGGTTCCAAGACGGGATGACGACTTCGACATTTTCGGTGCCGTTGGGCACGCACTGACAGGCCAAGCGCGACTCAAACGTCACGCCCGGAGCGTTGTCGAGTTGGTCGAGTTCTTCGTCGAGCGGCTCGTTGCAGGTTTTCAAACCCTTTTTGACGAGCACGTGGCAGGTGGAGCAGGCGGCCACTCCGCCGCAGGCGTGTTCGATGTCGATGCCGTTGCCCATGGCGATCTCGAGCAGGCTGCCGGGCAAACCCTTTTCGGAGTAGGGGATCTTGCTCGGGTCCACGTGAATCGTTTTCTCGTGCGGAGCGAAGGTGACGGTGTAGGCGCGGACCGGCTTCTCGACGTTCTGCTCGGGGAGATAGGGATTTTTGCCTGCCATACGACCTTTAGCGAACGAGCTTCGAGGGATCCGACCCGAGAGTCGAGAGGAATTTGCGTAAGGCTCGACGGGACTGGGGTGTCTCGCCCGTAAAGCGCAGGCCCCAAGCCCGAGCCTCGCCGTCCACCTTGGTTTCACGCACGACTTCCGCCGCAAGCTCAAGGCCCGTGGGCAGGTGCACGCGCAGAGTCTGTCCGGCCGGCAGGCGGGCTGCCAAATGTTCCGGACCCGCCACCAGGGCGCCCGTGCGGGAGACGTCGAGCAAACGGAAGGGCTCTTCGCCCTCGATCACGGTCACGGGAATCTCGGCGCGGAATCGTTGGGCGGTTTCCCACCAGCGCACGCGCGGGTTCAAATAGGGCTTGCGGAAATCCGTGAGGTAGAGGGCGGCGAGCACGCCCAGGGTGGCGAGAATCAGCACCGCGAGATTGAGGCTGCCGATCACCGAGAAATCCCGGAATCGGGCTAGGTTGTAGAGCGTCATGAGGCTGAGAGTGACGGTGGCCAGCAGCAACGAGCCCCGACGCACAAAAAGCAGCGCTACGCCGGTGGCCATCACGCAGGTTTGTAGGATCCACGCGAACGGCGGAACCGAGGCCAGCAGGCTCCGCAGATCGGCGTTGTCCGGCCATCGCCGGTAGCCCAAGGAATAAAGTCCGAAGAGGAAATTCCCCAGGGGCGCCAGCACAAACAAGATGGCCACGATCGTGATCCACCGGGGCTTGTTTCTATAACCGCTGATAGCTTGCGACATGGACCGTAGGTTACTAGAGAAGGCTGATGTCCACGACCCCCACCGACATCACAGCCGAAAAGGCCGCCGAACGAGCTATCGTGGCTCGGGAATCGGGACGCCGTCGCACCTTCGCGATCATCTCCCACCCGGACGCCGGCAAGACCACACTCACCGAAAAGCTCCTCCTGTACACCGGCCAGATCCGAGAAGCAGGCGAAGTCAAAGCCAAGGCCGAGCGCCGCAAGGCCACCTCGGACTGGATGAAAATCGAGCAGCAGCGTGGCATCTCGGTGACGAGTTCCGTGCTGCAGTTCGAGTACAAGGGCCTCCGCATCAACCTGCTCGATACGCCGGGTCACCAGGACTTTTCGGAAGACACCTACCGCACGCTCATGGCCGCCGATGCCGCCGTGATGGTGATCGACGCCGCCAAAGGCGTGGAGCCGCAAACCATCAAGCTCTTCGACGTGTGTCGTATGCGCGGCATTCCTATTTTTACCTTCTTCAACAAGATGGACCGTGAAGGACGCGACCCGTTTGAACTGGTGCAGGACGTGGAGAACATTCTTAAGATCTCCTGCAATCCGGTCACATGGCCCGTGGGGTCGGGGGATCGATTCAAGGGCGTCTACCATCGACTTACCGGAGAGTTTCACCTTTTTCGACCCGCCACGAAGTCGGGGCAGATGGCGATGGAAGAGCGCATCCAGTGCGCCCCCAACGATCCCAAGCTTCTTGAGTACATCGAGGAAGAACAGCAAGCGAAGCTCATCGAGGAACTCGAGCTCGTTCAAACGGCCATCGGCGGCTTTGACCGGGAGCTTTTTTTGGCTGGCGAAATCACTCCCGCCACCTTCAGCAGCGCACGCAACAACTTCGGTTTGCAGGTGTTTCTCGATCTGTTTAGCGAGTACGCCCCGCCCCCGCAGCCGAAGGCTGCCAAGCCCCAGGCCGTGGACCCTAGCGAAGACCGCTTTTCGGCTTTCGTGTTCAAGATCCAAGCAAACATGGACAAAGCGCACCGGGACCGCATGGCGTTCCTACGCGTTTGTTCGGGCAAGTTCGTGCGCGATATGGACGTCAAGCACGCGCGCCTAGGCAAAGTGATTCGCCTTTCGCACTCCAAGCAGTTTCTCGCACAGGACCGCACCACGGTGGACGAAGCCTTTGCGGGAGACATTCTCGGCATTCACGACCCGGGTCACTTCAAGATCGGCGATACTTTGTATACGGGGCCGGCGGTTGAGTTCGATGGTATCCCACAGTTCTCGCCCGAGAGCTTCGGTCGCCTGGGGCTCCGCGATCCTCTCAAACGCAAACAGCTGCAAAAAGGCGTGGAGCAGTTGACGGAAGAAGGTCTCGTGCAGCGCTTCGAGCTCCCGCACGTGGGCGCGCAAGATCCCATCCTGGGCGTCGTGGGCTCCCTCCAGTTTGACGTGATGATGTTCCGCCTGAACGAGGAGTACGGCGTGGAGGCCAAGCTCGAGCGCTTGCCCTACCAGTTCGCGCGTTGGATCAAGGCGTCGGACCCGGCCCTGCAAATCCAGAGCCTCGACCTCCGAGTGCCGTTGGTGAAGGACTCTCTCGGGCAATGGGTGGCGCTCTTCACGAGCGAGTGGGAAATGAACTACACCCAGAAGAACGCGCCGGCGGGTCTTCAGTGGCTCGCGAACTCGTTTGCGGCTTCAAAGGTTTTGTAAGAAACGCCGGGCTCTGAGCGGATTATTTCTCGTCGGTGACGAGGCTCTCGGCCCCGGGCTTTCCGATACTCATGTTCCATTCCAGGTGCATCGTTCCGTCGCTCTTGGCGTCGGGATTGTCGCCGCCCGTGGGTTTCTTCGGACGCTTCTGCTCCTGGTCGGTGAACTTTTTCTTTGTGAACAGACCGCCCTTTTCCATCAGTCCGAGATAGTCCGCCGGACGGGCTTGATGGCCCGCGGGTTTCTCGTCGCAAATCACCACGAGGCCTAGCTCACGAGGATCGTTCAGTGTGAATACGACGACATCCTTATCCGCGATCTTTTTTTCAATGATCTTGCCTATCGAGAACTCGTTGCCGTCGGTCACGGCCGCAAACGGCATGCCCTCGGCGTGCTGGAGTTGGCAGTGGAGGGTGGCGACCTTCTTTCCCTGGACTCTCACCGACTCCCTGCCCAGATCGACGAGCTGGGAGATGGGCGGCTCTCCGCGCTTTCGTTGGAAGGCTTTTTCCATGTCGCGCGCCACCAGCTTTTCGTTATGCAGTGCCACGTACGGCGGTTCCGTGCCGGCCAAGGCCACTGGACTCAATACGAGAGCCGAGAAAATCCAAAGTGCCCGCATGGGCTCAGTTTAACCGGTCTGCGCCAGGCGTGCGTGGCGGAGTCTTGTCGCAGGGCATAAGCAGCTAATAATACGGGGAATTTGCTCCTAGAGCAGGCCCTGCTTGCCGGCCCAGCGGCGGAACTCTCCGCCGAGCTGAGGAAAGGACTCGATCACGAAAACATCTTCCTGCAGCTTCCAGATGTCGTAGTCACGCGCAGCGATGACATCCACGTCGAAGGGGTGATGACGGCACTGGTCGCTCACGCAGAACTGAAGTTCTTGGGGCGACGAGCAGGATCCGGAGCCGTAAGCGCGAAGACCGGAGGATGTGCGGATGAGGCCGAATTCCACCGTGTACCAGTAGATCCGGGAGAGGCGCTTGTGGATCTCGTGTTCGGGATCAGGATGATTGCGGTACGCACGCGCGCCGATGTGTCCGAAGGCCTCGAAGAACTCCGTGAAATCGGGGTTCGTGAGCAGCGGAGCGTGTCCAAAGAGATCGTGAAACATGTCGGGGGCCGGCGTGTAGTCGAGGTCTTCTGGCTTTCGGATGAAATCCGTGGACGGAAAGATGCGGCGCGAGAGGAGGCCGAAGAACTCCGGCGAACGAACCAGGCCATCCACGCGGATGAGTTTCCAGCCCGTATGCTTTTCGATCCGCTGGCTGACTTCGCTGAGCGAAGGAATGCGATCCTTGGGAAAGGCGATGTCGCGCACGCCGTCGATGAAAGGGCGACAGGCGCGCCCCTCGAGGAGAGATTCCTGCTTCGCCAGGAGGCGTTTCCAGGTGTCGTGCTCCGTGGGCGTGTAGGCGGGCACGGGCACTGTCTCAACTGGGACTTCGTTCACTTCGCAGTAAGGATTGTCCATGCTCAGACCTGCTTGGCCCTGAGTTCGCGGTAAGCGATCCAGCTGTACTTCGCCATGCTTCCGTAGCTCAGCACGACCGAGATCCAGAGCAGTGTTTGTCCGCCGATGATGAAAAAGGGAATGGGACTGGAAATGGCCCACATCAGGCCCACGAGACCGCTGATCTGAAACAGCGTCTTCATTTTGCCGATTCGGCCGGCGCCCATGACCACGCCGATCGTAGCCAGCACGGCGCGCAGTCCGGTGACAAAAAACTCCCGCGACAAGAGCAGGGTGCAAACGAGGGCGCTGAAATGCTGCTCTGGGCGAGCCACCAGGTAGACCGAGCCGACGCAGAGCATGAGTTTGTCGGCAACCGGGTCCATGAGGGTGCCGAGAGCGCTCTCCTGCTTGTAGTGACGAGCCCACCAGCCGTCCAAAATGTCGCTGAGACCCGCGACAATGATGACGAATCCGGCAGACCAGCCGTCGCCCCGAACGATGAGAATGGCCAGCAGCGGCAAAACCATGATTCGGAAGGCGGTGATCATGTTAGGGACGGTGACAACCCGCTTCCGCATGGTGCTATGTTACTACCATGCTTTTCCGTTCGATTTCAGCCGCCTCTCTTCTCTTTCTCGTCTCCTGCTCCAGCGCGCCTGGAGGCGTGCGCGATCAGCCCAAACCCTCGCTGGCTCCAGCTGGGGCGCCGCGCCTGGTGGTGATCCAAGCTGGGGATTTACATGGATATATCCGCGCGGAGGACGACGTGGGCGGCTACGCGCGCATCGCCGCTTATGTTGCGGAACAACGTGCCCAGGCCGATTCCTCGACCGACGTTTTGTTCGTTTTGGCGGGCGATGCGGCCGACAAGGGGGCCTTGCCTTGCCGCAAAACACAGGACCGGGCGTGCTTCCCACTGCTCAAAATGATCGGCGTGGACATCGCTGTGCCCGGCAATCATGAGTTTCAGGCGCGAACCGGGACGGATACGCTCGCGCTCTTTCAAGCTTCGGGTTTGACCTGGACTGCGGCCAACGTGAATTCGGTGCTTTCGCAAAGTCCGCTGCCGCTCGCCCAGTTTTCGTACACAGGGCCACGCTCGGGCATCGACTTGGCCGTGTGGGGTTGGACCTCGGGCAAGGCTGGATCCGGTATGACCATTCGCTCCGCACCCAACGACGCCGACTATCGCCGCTTGCTCGGATACGCGGCCTCGGGCCGTCCGCTTTTGATCGTCACCCACCAAGAATACGAGGCCGACAAAGCCCTGATCGGGGAAGCCTGTCGCCGGGGCGTGAAGGCGCTCGCGCTGCTGAAGGCACACAATCACGAAGTGCGCGCCGAATCCGACTCCTGCATGCCGCTCGTGGAGGCGGGGGCCCAAGGTCGACAAGTGGCCAAGCTCGTCTTCGCCAAGACAGGGCTCGCTTCTCTCGACTGGAAGCTCGAAAGCCATGAGTTCGTGAACATGGATTCAAGCAAGCCTGAGCAGCCCGAGGTCGCGGCCGAAGTGGCGAAACTCTACCGTGAGCTTGCTCCGGAAGCCGACGAGCGGGTGCTCGAGCTGACGGCCCCGCGTGACGTGGACGGCGTGGGAGCCTTCCTTGCCGACGCCTATCGAAACGTCACTCACGTGGATATTGCCATCGTCAATCGCGGTGCGATCAAGAAGCCTTTCAAGGCCGGGCCACTCACACGTGAAACTCTGATGCAGACGATCCCGTACAACAACCAGATCCTGGGACTGGATTGGAACCTCAAAGACCTTGAGCAATCGCTCTGCCGAGCTTCCCAGCGTGCTCTCGATCCTGAGCTCGACGACGGCGCGGAGCTTATCCTCTCGGGCGGCAAGCTGGTGGATCCCGGAACCTCTCGGTGTCGGTTGGAAACCACTCGCAAGGGCGGTTCGCTGAAGGTTGGCGTGGACGATTACATCGTTGCCCACTCCGAGCGTTGGCTCGGAAGGGACCTGCGCAAAAACGGAATTCTCTTCCGCTTTCAGGTTTCCACTGAGCAGGCACTTTCGCGCTATGCCAAATTACTCCAGGGAAAGCTTTGAGTTCCCCATGAGAGTCTTTTCAAATCTTGCGATCTCTCTGGACGGAAAAATCGCCGATGCGCGTCGGCCTCAGGGCGCTCTGGGAACGCCGCGCGATCGACGCACGATGGACGTGATTCGCAAGCAGGCGGACGTGATCGTGGTCGGCGCCCACACAGTCCGGGCGTACCCCAAGGTGTATTTTGCCCGCACGGGCGTCAGCAAAAAGTATCGCAAACCCGCCAACGCTGTCATCACCGCGAGCGGCGATCTCGATCCGAGCTGGCCCTTTTGGGACGCTTCGGACGTGGTTCGATTCGTGTTCACCACCGAGAAGGGTTACGCCAAGGCGCTCGCCGCGACTCGTGATCGCGCCTTCGTCGTGAAGGCCGGCCAGGACAAGGTCGAGCTGAGACAGGTCCTTACTCGTCTAAAGGCTTCGAGTTTATCCAACGTGCTGGTGGAGGGTGGCGGAGAGCTGATGGCCGAGTTCTGCCGAGAGCGCCTGCTGCAAGAACTTTTTGTTACGCTCACCCCTTGGGTTTTGGGCGGGCGTCAGAATCCCACGCTCGTGGGTGGCGAAGGTCTCGAGAAGTGGATGCCGCTCAAGCTTCTCGCCTCTAGGAAAGTCAAAGACGAGATCTATCTGCATTACCGCGTGAAAGGAGCCAAACGTGTCTGAGGCGAGCGTCGACGCTCCTCCGCGTCCGGCATTCCGGGTAGCCTTTCGCGTGGAGTTCGTGGACACCGATGCCATGGCCGTGGTGCACCACGCGAGCTACTTCCGTTGGCTCGAGCGTGCTCGCGTGGAATGGCTGCGCGCGATCGGCATGTCTTACGCCGAGATGGACAAGACGGGCTGGGCGCTGCCGCTCGCCAGCGCCGAGATCCGCTATCTCCGCCCGCTCGTTTTCGATGACGAGGGATTCGTGGAACTACGTATGGGCGAGCTGGGCCAGAGCGAAGTCACCATGCACTATCGAGTGATCAAGGTCGCAGGCGGTAAGGAGACCGTCGTGACCGAAGCGTCCACGCACCATGTGACTTGTCGTCGCAAGGAAACAGAAAAGGGTTCGCGCTGGGTACCGGCACGCACCCCCGAAGAATGGAGGAAGCAATGGCTGCCGCTGAGCGCACCGAAATCGTCGAAGTCCCGCTGAAGAAAATGTATGCCGCCGTGGTCGATTACTCCTCTTATCCCCAGTTCGTGACGGGCATGAAGTCCGCGAAGCTTGTGGGCGAATCTGGCGCAGCCAAGCAAGTGGCCTTCGACCTCGAGATGATGAAGCGCGTTCAATACACCGTAAATCTCACGGATCGACTGGATGAATCTGCCGGGACCGCGGAGGTTGCGTGGACTCTCGCGTCGTCCGAGTTCTTCAAGCTGAACAACGGAAAATGGACCCTGAAGGCCGTCGATACCCAACGTACGGAAGTCACCTACAGCCTTGAGCTCGAGGTCACGTTTCCGGTGCCGGGATTTATGCTCAAGGGATTGGTTGCGAAGGGCTTGCCCGCCGCGATTCGAGAGTTTGCGGAACGAGCGAGGACAATCGCATGAGTGCGGACGAAAACACCAAGGACCGAGACTCGCTGAGCAATGTTGCAGCCGAGGCCTTAGGGGGCATCCTCAAGAAAGCGGTTTCCATCGGCGCCGGCGCGTACGTTACGGCCGAAGACACGGCCAAGCGTACGCTCGGCGTTGTGCAGCTGCCCAAGGAGTTGCTCCGTGAAATGTTCGAAAACCTATTTGAGAGCTACACGGTCACGGTCAATGCCGAGATCAAGCTGACCCCAAAAAAGAAAACGGACAAGTCCGAGGAGGAGAAGAAATGAAGAAGCAAATCACCACTGCGCAAGCCCCCGCCGCCATCGGGCCCTACTCTCAGGCGATCGTCGCGGGGAACATGGTTTTCGTGTCGGGCCAAGTTCCGCTCGTGCCGCCGAGCGGCCCGCTGGAGGAGGCTGACATTCGGGTTCAGACCCGACGCGTGCTTTCGAACGTGAAGGCTGTACTCGAAGCCGCGGGCACTTCGCCGGCGAAAGTCGTCAAGACCACGGTTTTCCTGACGGACCTCGGAAACTTCACTGCTTTCAACGAGGAGTACGCCGCGTTCTTCGAGAAGAACGCTCCGGGCGTGCCCCCTCCTGCTCGGTCCACGATCGAGGTGTCCGCCCTGCCGCGGGGGTCGATGGTGGAAGTGGAATCCATCGCCCTGCTGGGCTGAGGATATCGGTCAAGTGATCTTGTCGAGTCGCCGCTGGAGCAGAAAGACGCCGCTGATTGCGCTGTTTGTTGTTCTGCCGTTGGCGTTCGACATGGGTTACTTTGCGAAGGGCTTGCTTCCGGACGTCGGCGATCCCGCGGCTGTTCCGGAAGTCGACGTCATTGCCGTCCTGACCGGGGGGCAGGGGCGTTTGCGCGAAGCGCTTACTTTTCTTAACCAGAACAAGGGACATCATCTTTTTGTCTCGGGTACGGATCCGCGATCTCAGTTGCTCGACATCCTGAAGGCAAACAACTTCGAGAGTTTGTCGGAGGAACTGCGGAGTCGAATTCTCCTCGGTGACGCCTCCCGGAACACAGTGGAAAACGCTCTTGAGGTCCGCAAAGTCGTCGAGGATCTCAAGGCCAGATCAGTTCTCTTGGTTACGTCCACGTATCACATGCGACGTGCGCGAGTACTTATTGAGAACGAGCTTGCCAAGGACCCCGCTCGTGAAGTGAGAATCTTCTCATACCCCGTCGAGAGTCCCAATTTTGAGCGGCTCAGGTGGTGGAGGACCTTCACAGGGTGGCGTATCCTGTTTTCGGAGTATTTGAAGTCATGGTCGCTAAGGTGGACTTGAGTGAGAAACCAAAAATCTGGATCCTCGAGGACGACCCGCAACTAGGCGACGCGTACCAAGACATGCTGTCCGATCAGTACGAAGTGCGCTTCTTTCGTCGGCTCGGAGAGTTTCGCGACGCAATCAAAATTGCTCAGGCTTCTCCGCGATTAGTGATTGCGGATCTTTCTCTCCCCGACGGCAACTACGTGCAAGCTCTTGCCTCGGGCGAGTTTGGCAAGCAACTCGACGCCGTTCCTCAGATGGTGGTCTCCGGCGCGGACGATCCGGTTGTCATGCAGAAGTGTTTTGACCTCGGCTGTTCGGATTTTCTCTTAAAGCCGCTCCGCCTGAACGAGCTTCGCGTGAAAATTTCTCGGGCGTTGCTAACGCCTTTCGCGAGCACGGGCCAGCTCGCTTTCGACCCGGCGACTCACACGGTGCGATTTGAGAATCGCGAGTCTGAACCGCTGACATCCAAGGAATATCAAATTCTTTCGACGCTGTTTCAAGCGGCGAACCAGCTGGCTACCCGTGCGGAGATCCTGAGTCGCGTGTGGACGACGTCGAAGGTTGTTTCCAAAACGCTCGACGTGCACATCTTCCACCTGAGAAAGAAGCTTCTCGCGATCGGCGTCGGAATTCGCCACCGGGCGCCGGACTCGTTTCAACTCGACTTTAGCGGCTCGGAGTCAGCACACGCCTAAGGGCTGCTTCGTCCCGTTCCGGGGTGGGAGGCAGCTGGGGGTTGGCGTGGCGCGCGAGTGCGGACCGAAGGCGATCTTGCAGGAGCGGATGGGTCGTGCTCCCGACAAGCGCACCCAAGCGCCTCAGGGCGTCGGCACGCTGGGATGCCGAGGCGCTGGCCTCGACAAAGGACTCGAGACCTTCGCTAGCCCGAGCACGCACGAGCCACTCGATGGACCCTCGGGCAGATTCGGGATCACGGACGTCCGCGAAGGGAGCGGCTACGATCTTCTCTAGGCGTGCCGGGTTGCCGTCGAGCTTCAGGCGCGCCAGGACTTCGACCGCTAAGAATCGTTCGTCTTCCGGAACTTTACGGTCGAGGCTGCGTTCGGCCAGCACATCGGCCTCGGGTTCGGTGGTTGCACCCGCGAACGCGTCCAGTCTGGCCTCGGCGTCCTCGGGCCGATCCGTGAGTTGTCCGATCTGCGCGGATTCCTTGCGCAAGAACTCGAGCACTCGCTTCTGCGCGGAACTTTGCGTCACGTTGGGCGTCGGAGCGTTTGCGGAGCTTGTCCCTTCGGCAGAGTCCTCTGGGACAGCGCTCGGAGTGGCTGGCGGCGTGGGTTGGCGGAGTTCCTGGTAGTAGGCCTTCCAGCTGGCCCAAAAGAGCGCGCCCACCATAAGGGCGAGCAACGCTCCGGCAAGGACTCGGCGAACGCGATCAGCGGACGTCGAAGGCATCGTACAGCGGACTCGTCACGACTTGGGAGAGCGCGCGACCGGCAAAGACCGCTTCGGGTTGCGAGCTTCCGTCCGCAGCCAACTCGACAAGGGATCCGTCGGTACGAAGTGCCAGCAGCCTGTCGCCGGCCTTCAACAGGGTGACGGTATCTTGGGGCCAGCGCACGCCCAGCGCCGTGCCCAGGCGCCGCGTGGCGGGGTTGAAGGGATAGAGCGAGCCGTCGGTGCTGAGCACGAAGAGACCGCTGCGGCCGTCCGGCGTGGCGGTGACCAATCGTTGGGCGTTGAGGTTCGTCGTGGGGAGCGAGACCCATTTGCCGCCGGGGAAGTCGTAGCTGACCAGCGCGCCGCTATTGGAGAGACCCACGAGGTAGCGCTTGTTGGCCACGTCGAACTCTTCCAGGTCACGAAGACCGAGGGGTGCCGTGTCGCTGCGTTCGAGCATCTTGAAGTACGAGTAGGCGTCCTTGATGGGGGCAGCGCCTTGCTCGGTGCCGTAGAGATCCAGCGCCCAGGCGTTCAGGGTCGTGAAAATCGCGGCGCCAAAAGACGTGCGTTTGAGCACGCCGCCGAGGGCGGGTGAAGCACGCTCGCTCAGTTTGGCGCCGTCGGCGAGCAGCGCTTGGTTGGTGCCGGCTTCCAGGGCCACGAGGGCTTCGCGACGCCGCAGAGGGCTGTCGTTGAAGAAGACGTTGCTCCGACCGAGAGCCATCAGACGGGCCATCGAACGATACACGGGATGGAAGTTCTCGCCCTGCACCACGACTCGCGCGTAGTATTCCATTTCGACCCCATGCGAGCCGCCTTGGCGCAACGAGGTGTCGCAGCCCGACACGGTGCTGCCCGCATAGGGGCCGGCCGAGCAGATGACGTGGCGGTAACCTTCGGTGTGGCGAGCTTCGTGAATGATCGTTCCCACGCGACCGAGAGTCGACGACTGAGCCCAACCGTCTTGGAACGTGAAGTATCCGCCCGAGTTATAAGCGGAGGCGTAGGGGATGTCGTTCTTGCGGTCCATCCCATTCGTTTCGCGCTTCATGTAGTCGTAATAGTTTCCGGTCACGAAGCCCTTGATGAAAAGGTTCGAGCCTCCGGTATTGAAACGGCCTTCCTCGATCAAATAGATGTCCGTGAGGATCTTTTTCGCGTCCGACTGAGGGTCGCAAACTTCTTTGCCGCCGAACGAGGCGATGTCGATGTTGAGATCGCGGATGTATCGATCGGCACGGGCCGAGTCCAGGCATCCCACATCGGCGTCGAGGTAGGGGAGGTCCGTTGCGAACGCCGGGGTGGTGCTAAGCGCCAGAAGCAAAAGGTTTTTCATGGTCGTCTTTCCTCAGGGGTTAGCGAGCGAAGGCCGTAGCGCCACCGGCGGGACGGATAAGGTGGGAGTCGTCTGAAGGGTCGAGGCCGAGTTCCAACTTGAGAGCTTGGGTGAGCGCGTCGGCCGCCACCGTCTCGGGTGCGGCCGGCCTCAAGAGAAAAGCTTCGGCGTTGTAAACAAGGCGATTGGCGATGTGCCCCGTGAAGAAAATTTTCGCATCGAATGCGATCCAGTCCGCGGGGACGGTCAACGAAAGACGCTTGGAGGCAGCCGTCCACTGGCCGCTAGAGATCGGGGTGACCCAGCTGCCGTACTGGATACGCCCGGTCACGACCGAGTTCGCCTCGGTATCGGTCACGATGAGGTCCATCGCGAAGCGCGCGGTGCTTACGGAGTTGTCGATGGCGAGATTTCCGCTGCCTTCTCCGAACCAGCGAGTCGGGGCCGAGCTGCTTTCAAACGAGGCCGCCGTAGCCGACAGAGCCAGCGCAGCGCCGGCGACGAGGGTCAAAGAGCGAAGTTTCTGAATCATTTCGATAGGTCCTCCCAAGGGCGTCAACAAAGCCCAGGTGAGGATTTCAGACAAAAGAAAACCGAGTTTGGCGGGGCTTTAAGGCCAATTAAGGCGGACTCCGCATAGGGGACAGATGGGGACCCCCTATAGGCCGCGCTGGTAGGAGCTCGCGGGCTGAGGTCGAAAGGCCGAATACTGTCGATAGGCTCGAGAGAGGAAGTCGAAGCGACTCGCGAAGGCTGTCAGTTCGGGCGCGTAACCCACCAGATCCCTTAGGGTCACGGCGAGTCCATCGTCGGCCATTTCCATGGGGAAGCTTCCGGTGAGCATGCCGAAGAGATCGGCGCCGCGGAACAGGGGTACGCAGAGGGTGCTGCGCACCTGTGCGGTGGTCATCGTAGCCACCTGTTGCGAGAAAATCGGCACGTTTGCGATGTTCGCAGCGATCAAGGGGGCCCGTCGCTCATAGGCGATCAGCACCTCGGGATAGCGGCGCATGTCACACAGAAGCTCTCCCTTGGCGACCGAGTCGCTGCTGGCGACGATCACGAATTGGCGCGGTCGTGCCTCGGGTACGGGAGCTCGCAGGCCAAAGAGGAGTAGGCGGAAGCGTCCGCCGGCGCCGAGGTCCGAGCGTAGGCGTCGCAGCAAGCCCTCGAAGTTTACGCGCTGTTCGTCGAGGTGCTGCCCGAAGCGCTCCGCCTGCAGTTTGGGGCCGAGCGGCCATTCGCGACGATGGAGATAGCCGTCGGTGGGCACGGCTTCGATCAGGCCCGTGGGCAATATCAACGCGGAGCTTTGCTGACGAAAGGCGGCACCTTCTTCGGCGAGCATCTGGCGCGCAAGGACGATCGCGGGGGTTGCCTCGATCGGATGTTCGAGCACCGAAGTTACGCCCACGCGCTTGGCTTCTTTGCGAAAGCCGGCGTCGGGGTTGCGTGCGTAGACGATCCATCGGGCGCGACTGCGCGAGCGAGCTTCTTCGACGAGCGAAAGCGGGTACTGGGAGAAACTGGCGTTCAGAATGACCGCGAAACATCGACGATCTTCGACACGCTGAAGCAGGGCTCCGGGGCTGGATATCTCCAGGACGTCATAGCCACTCGTTTCGAGCGAGCCGCGGATCGCTTGGATATCACCATAGGGGATTCCAGCTAGAAGGAGCTGGGGGCGTACGTCGGGCATGGTCCTGTTCTAAACGGATTCGAGGTCACAAAACAGAGGAGCTTTTTGACGGACATCGCAAAATTCACGCACGCTGGCATGAGAAGCGCTGATTCTGGCGTGGGTGAATCCACGCGGATCATCGCGGGTCAGGGGCCGATTCAGAACCGTTGAACAATCGGACTGTTTGCGACGGCACGGCAAAGAGAATCTTTTCTTGCTTGAAGCGGCGCAATATCTCGAAATTGATGTGCTGCTGGATGTCCATGTAAAGGTTGTAGTCCGAGGACAACACGAAGTAGACGACTTCGAAATCGAGCGAGCCCGCCTTCAATGTGGTGAAGTGGGCGCGGTCTAAGCGCACGCGCTCCACCGATTGAACCACCTCTGTCAGGAGACTCGGCACGCGTTCGAGCGCTTCGCGGGCCGTTTCGTGGGAGAGCGACAGCACGAAAACCACGCGGCGTTGCTCCATCCGTTTGTAATTGCGGATTCGGCTTTGGAGCAGGTCGGCGTTGGCAAAGATCAACTGCTCCCCCGAAGTCGAACGGACGCGGGTGGTTTTCAGGCCCACATGTTCCACCGTGCCGCTCAGGTCTCCGACGGCGATGGCATCTCCGATCACGAACGGTTTATCGAGGACGATCGTGAGCGAGGCAAAAATGTCGCCGAGGATATTCTGTGCCGCCAGGGCCACGGCAATGCCGCCCACGCCGAGGCCGGCTACCAGGGTAGTCACATTGACCCCGAGGTTGTCCAGGATCACGACGCCGGCGATCACGTAGAGAAGCGTGTGGAGTGCAAACGACAAAGCCCGCAAGGTGGTGGCCCGCGAGGGATCTTGCGAGTCGATGCTCGATGCAGGGCGCGTGAGGAAGAAATCTACGAGGGCCCGAGTCCAGAGCACACCTTGAATCACGACTGCCACCGAGAGGAGTCGTTGGAGATGAGCGTTGGACTGAATGCTCAGATCGAGAAGCAACCCTCCGAGCCACAGCGAAAGGACGACCAGAAAGAGCTTGGCGGTGCGGGCTTGGAGGATCGACAGGATTTCGCGCGTTTGGGAAGTCGTTCCTCCATCGCTTTGTTTCGCCAGCCAATCGGCTGAGCGCCGACGGACCAGCAGCAAAGCAAAGAATCCAAGTAAGGTAGCGCCTAGAGCGAACAGGATCTGGCCGAGCGTGTGACCAAGGAGAGGGTAGGCAAGCATTTGAGTGAGGTTTTCCATCGTCGGGACCCAAGGTTAGCAGGCCGATGGAGAACTCGCGACGCTGTGATACTCGCGCTTAGGTTGTTCGTACTTCTGGGACCTAAAAGATTCCGATGATTTCGTAAGCGCGGGGTGGCCCCTTGCCCAGCACCACTTCGAACTCTTCGCCGACTCGTCGGCCGACGAGTTCTTCACCCAGCGGCGAAGTCACGCTGATCACGTGCACGGGTTTGCCGTCGATCGTGAGGCTGTAACCCCCACCACGTCGCGACAAGAAATAGGACGAGCGCTTGCCATCGCATTCTACCTCGACGATGGCCGTGACCGCGGCAGTCGCGGTGGGGGCAAAGTCGAGCAGCTCGATCATGCGATAGTCCTGGATCATGGCCTGGATCTCGGCGGCCCGCTTGGATTGGGCTCCGGCCAGGTAGGACGCCTCCAAGCCGCGCGTGTCGTACTTGTCCTCGGCCTTGCTCTCCTCGTGGGTGGCGGCGATGTGGGCGGCTTTGGCCGAGGCGAGGAGATGGGCAAGGTCTGTCTCAAGGAGCGTAAGGACTTCGTGGACGATCTTGGATTTGTTCAAAGCAAGCCCATCCTATCTCTGGCCGGCCCGCTTCTCCATCCCGCCGTTCCTCCCGTGACCTCGTTTGCTTGGAGTGATAGGCGGGATAGATGCTTTCGCGTGTTGCCGCTTTGTTGAGTTTCACTCTTTCTCTGACCGCCTACGCCGGCCCTCGCGCCTTGGTTTACTCGGGTCCCGGAGCTTGTCCGGAAGGCTGTGCGGAGGCCGCCGCCGAAGTTGCCCGACACGCGGGCTTCGAGCCCACCTTCGTGGGCGCTCACGAGGCGGATGCCGCTATCTTTCAGGGCGTTTCGGTTTGGATTCAGCCTGGAGGAAAATCAAGCACGGCTTCGCAAGCCATGCTTCCGGCTCTGAAAGACAACATCCGCGCGTTTGTGCGCGCAGGAGGCGGGTACACGGGCTTTTGTGCGGGTGGCTTTTTGGCCACGGCGATGATTGCCGATCGTGGCGTGGAGGGCCTGGGTCTTCTCCCCGGCGTGAACGCCCTCTATCCCTCCGAATTGGATTACGTGATCTTTCCCGTGCTTTGGTTGGGAACTCTTCGTCACCTGTACTGGGAAGGGGGGCCCTACTTCACCTTGGGGACGAACGAGACCTTGGGGACGAACGAGGCGGCCGAGGCGGTGGCAACTTATCCCGACGGGAGCGTGGCTTCGGTGCGGGCGGACTACGGAACGGGAAAAGTTTTCGTAACGGGTTTGCATCCCGAGGCGCCTCAGTCGTGGCGCGACTACTACCGTCTGCAAGATGAAGACGGCCTAGATCTAGACTTGGCCGCGGATATGGTTCGTTGGTCCTCGGGAGTCAGAACCCTTTCATCCACAGGTAGCCCAGCCAGACGGCGCCTACTCCGAGAATGACGATCATTCGAAAATCCCAGCTCATGCTTGTCCTCCCAGAATCACTGCGGCGGTCCGAGGGTGATCGCCTTGGCTTGTATGGCTGCATAGATAACCAAATCTACTAGCCACGGCGGCACCGTCGATTCCGTCACCACCACTTCCGTGACAGAGCCCTTTTTATAGGGACTGAGAGAGATCGAACCCTTCAGATCGCCCTGCGCGCTTTTCGTGTTTACGTCGTACTCGTGTTTCTTTGGGTTGCGGTCGCGGATCACCACGTACACTGTGCCGACTTGATCGAGCAAGGCCTGCGGCAGAGGGAGCTTCGGTTTGAGGTCGATTTCTACCCTGTCTTTCAGCACGTTTTTGCGGAGCACGACGACGTGGTCGGTGGCGGGTGGATTGGTTTTCGGCAGGGGTTTGCGCAACTGCGCACGAAACTCGGTCGGGGTTTGGGTGCCGACGGCGAACACTTTGAGCGGAAGCTCTGCGGCGTGCGCCCCCAGGCTAATGACCAAAACCAAGGCGGCCTGCAAGAGTCTGTGCGCAAACCTCATGATTAGCCCCGCAGGCGGTATCCCTTGGTGAAAATGAAAACCGCTGAGGCAAAGAGTACGGCACCGAGACCGCCCACCACTCCGATGACCACTGCAAAGGGTACCGAGCCCACGCCGAGCGCGGCGGTCCGGAAACCTTCGATCAGGTAGTAGAGAGGGTTGAAGCCCGAGAGTTCGCGCCACGGGCTGGGTAGCTGCGACACGGGGTAGAACAGTCCACCCAGGTAAATCAGCGGCAGGATAAGAAAGTTGGTGAACATCGAAAGCGTGTCGAAGTTCTTGGAAAAGATGGCGGCCAAGATTCCGAACTGCGAAAACACAAAGCTGCCAAGCACCAGGATCGCGAGCGACTGGAAGGGATGCGCCCAGGGAATCGTGGCAAAACAGAGGGACACGAGCCAGGTCACCAGCCCTACGAGCAGGCCACGCAGCATCGCTGCCAGGGTGTAGGCGGCGATGTACTGCGTCGACGTAAGGGGCGTCACGAGCAAGTCCACGATGTTGCCCAAATAGCGCGACATAAAGAGCGACGACGAGACGTTGGCGAAGGCGTTGTTGATGACACCCATCAGGATCAGTCCGGGGATCACGAACTGCACGTACTGGAACTCCGGGATCACGCTGATCCGCGAGCCCAGGCTCACGCCAAAGATCAACAGGTAAAGCGACGCCGAAACCACCGGAGCGAGCAGGGTTTGCGAGGCCACCGAGAAGAAACGCTGGGTCTCCTTGCTCAGCAGGGTCAGGAAAGGGCGAAAGCGGGAGTACTCAGACATGACGAGCACCGGTCAAACTCAAAAAGACTTCTTCGAGGTCGGCACTCTTGCTTTCGACCTCCTCGATCTTGGTGGGCAGGGCGGCGAGTTTCACGAGCAGATCTCCCAAGAGGCCGTCCGAGGAAAGCGGGATCGAGAGGAGATGGCCTCCTTCAAGCACTTGGGCTCCGATTTCTCGGAGGGCGGGGAGGGTTTCCATCAGAGGCGCAGAGACGCGCACGAGGAGCTTGCGGTCGTCGATGCTCCGAAGCAGATTACTGGTTCGGTCCAAGGCCACGATCTTTCCTTTGGCCAGAATGGCGATGCGGTCGCACATCTCCTGGGCTTCTTCCAGGTAGTGAGTGGTCAGGAGCACGGTCGTTCCCATGGCGCGCATTTCCCGCACGAAGCTCCAAATGTTGTGGCGTAGCTCGACGTCCACGCCGGCGGTGGGCTCGTCCAGGATCAGTAGGCGAGGTTTGTGAATCAGCGCCTTGGCTAGCATGTGTCTTCGCTTGGTTCCTCCGGAGAGCTGGAGGGGCTTGCGCTTGAGATAAGGTTCCAGAGCCAGGCGCTCCACGAGTGTGCGCCGCCAAACGGGATCGTCCGCATAGCCGTAGTAACCGGCGTGCATGCGTAGGCTCTGCTCAAGGGTAAAGAAGTTGTCGATCACGATCTCTTGGGGCATCACGCCGGTGAGTCGTCGAGTCGTTTCGAAGTCACTTTGGTTGTCATGGCCGAAAACAAGAACGCGACCGCCGCTCAGTCGGGTCAGACCGCTGATCAGGTTGATCAACGTGCTTTTTCCCGCTCCATTGGGGCCCAGGAGTCCGAAAACTTCGCCGGGCTCGATAGAGAAGCTCACGCCATCGACGGCCAGCTGCTTGTCGTAGCGCTTAGACGCACCTAGGATTTCGAGGGCGGGTGTTGCGTGGGAAACTGACATAGCGTGGACGGATCATACCATCCTCGCGTGACTTACTGGCAGCTCACCATTTGTCCTTGAACGTTGTAAACGTTGTATCCGCGGCAGTCGGCGCCATTGCAGTGGATCTGCTGGGCGTTCCCCTGGGAGGGGGGCGACTGGTAATAGGTGCCGATACACGAGGTTCCGTAGGCACCGGTGGAGCCCGTGTTGACGGAGCAGTATGTGGAGGCCACGATGCGTCCCGCCGTGTCGTAGCAAGCGTTGTTGCTCCACGTGAATCCGTTGTTGGCCACTCCGCCGTTGTTCATGCAGTACGACATGTCTACGGCCTGACCGTTTGTCGAATAGCAGGTGCCATTCGTGATTCGATACTGCGAGTTGTATCCGTAGGGATTGTTGTACTGGCCGTAATAAGGAGCGTCGTTGCCGCAGCTCGCTTGGAGAAGGCCGGCCACGAGAACGAAAGCAGCGCCGAAGTAATTCTTTTTCATAGGTTCTTGAGAGCAAGGCAGTGGCCATGCAGGGCTCCCCGCCTAAGTCCCGGAATACAGAGTCTTCGGGTGTTCCGAATATCGTCACGAAGTGTCGAGTTTTTAGACACCTGTCGGGTGGATCCTATCCGGTGGCAAGGAGTGGGGAGTCTCGGCTATGGAGCTAGGGAATGGCTCCCTGGCGTATTCCTTTTTCGCTGTTCCTGGCTTTGCTGAGTCCCCGGGCCCTGGGGGCCTCCGCGGTGGAGATCATCCCCACGGCGCGTGGCTGCGAGGACTTTGCTTTTGATGCCGATGCTGCCGCGCCCCGCCTGATCTTGTCTTGCAGCGAGCGACGTGACCCCGCGAACCCCATGGGAGGGCTCTACGCGCTCAATCTCGAGAATCACCAGCTTCGCCCCTTGGCACTGGCGGGCATCGAGCTCGAGTCCTTTCATCCCCACGGAATCAGTTTGACGAGAGGGCCTCAGGGCGCGCGCCTGTACGTGATCAATCACCAGGCGAAGAAGCAAAACTCACGCAAGCGCGACTTCAGCCAGGTGCTTGTGTTCGATGTGGTGGGAGATCGCTTGAATTTCGTCGCCGATCTCGGGGCTGCGGACGGCGCTCACCTTTTTGGCGTGGTGGCTTTTGGCGCGCCGAATGATTTGGTGGCGCTGGAGGACGGCCAGATCTTTTTGACGAATCCCGCCTCCCCGCACCCGCTCCTTCGCTACTCGCCCCACGACCACCGGTGGACGACAGCGGCGACCGGCATGATTTACCCCAACGGAGTGCACGTAAAGGGGGAGCGTCTTTATCTCAATGTCTCCGATCGGGGACATCAATTCGCGTACGACCTCCGAGACGGTCGGTTGAGCAATCGCCGTGTTCATGCGCGTCGTTTGGGCGCCGTCGACAACATCACCGAGAGTGTCGCCGGAGATCTCCTTTATCCCGGCGCAGTCAATGTGGTGGAGTATTTCCGTTATTTTTTGAATGAGTCCTTCGTTCCCCGCAGTCGCGTGTTCCGCGATCGGGGCACCGAGCTTCAGCAACTCGATTTTTCGGAACTCTCAGAAACCATTTCCTCGCCGTCGGTGAGCTACGAGTATCGGGATCGCCTGTATCTCGGCCAGGTTTTCGAGAACTTCGTGGCGGTGATTCATCACCCCACGTGGGGTGCTCGCGACGCCTTTTAGCGCTTCAGTCCAAGACCACGTACGGATAGTGCGTGTTGGCGGTCCACCACCAGCCGGCTCCCTCGAGCCAGTCGGGATACTTAGGGTTGGGCTTCGGCGCCTTGATGAAGTTCCAGGTCGGGTCGAGCAGACGGCCATCGCCGAGTTCGATCAAGGTGTGGCCGGTGTTGCGCATCGACGGACCGCCGAAGGCCGCAAAACCCGGGCGCACGCGGTGCGGAATATTGAGTTTATCCAAAAGGAAACTGCTTAGGAGCGCGTTGTGAATGCACAGCGTGCAGTCGGGCCGAGCGAGGAAGAACTCGAAAGGGACGAGTTTACGATTCTCGCCGGAGCTCTCCACTTGGTTCGAGGCTCGTTTGACGGAGTAGTCGTTGAACATTCGGTTGGCGACCGGTCCGAGTTCGAAGTCTTCTTGGGCGAACGCAGGCGACTTTGCGCCCTTGAACTTGTTAGCCTTGGATTCGAATGAGTCCTTGCCATGGTTCTTCAGATCGCGGAGCACGGCCTCAATGTCGTCGAGTTTTGTGCCGCGGCTTTTCATGTCGTCCAAAAAGAGATCGAGCTGGCGATCAAGGCTGGATCCCGGGGTGAGGTCTACTAGGAGAAAGGGATCGGAGGCGAGACCGCCGGAGATGACAAAGCGGCGCGGCCAGCGATCCGAGGTTTTTTGCGCCGCGAGGTCCACGATGTGCGCGGAGACCCCTCGGGGCGGGGCGGGCACTACCAGCTTCACGATGGCAGGCACGTCGGTGGCTTCGATGCGGTACTCGTGGACGTAGGCGAGGCCGACGGGGGCGTCGCGAGGATTGCGCGAGAGCATGGCGTGTAGGGCTTCCACACAGCTCCGTGCGTGGGCCGAGAACGAAACGCTCCATGCGAGTGAGAATGTGACCAAGAAAGACAGGCCGAGCGCAGAGGGCTTCATGGCCCTATTTTAGCGGAGAAGGCGGGTGGCTCTGCGGCGAGTAGCCGTCAAAAACCACGCAGGTCCGCCCGAATCGCTGGCGAACAACAGCGGTTAAAGGGGGCGGTTAAAGGGGGCGGGTGCCTAGGCCGATAAGATCGAGGAATGCAATCCTGGCGGATCTCTGTCCCTCTGAGTCTTGCGGTGCTGAGCGGCCCTGCGTTGGCTGATGAGTCTCCCAAGGGTTTTTGGCATGGGGCTGCCGAATGGATTTTGGGTAAGCCGGCGACGGACAACCTGAATTCTAACCGCGACGAAGTCGAACGACTCCGAGGAGAGCTGCCCGGCGGGCCGACGAGCGCGGACGCAGTGGTGGCTGTGAACGTACCGCAGGTCGTTCGGGCGGTGTTTTGCGGAGCGGATGGGCCTCAAATCCTTTCGGCCATGTTGACCGCTGCCCGCGCGGAGAATCCTCTGGCCGCACTCGGACAGGTCTGGGCGGATTTCCACGGCGAGGGCGAGGCTCAGGAAAAATGGCGTAACTTTTTCTCTTGGACTCGAGAGAGTCCTCTTTCTGCCAATGTGCTCAGTCAGAAGAGCCTGCGCGCTTACTATGCCACGTCCGGAATTCGGAGCATCGCTTTCCAGGGACCGGACCTCGTGATCGTGACGGAGAAAAACGAACGACTGCGGTTCCAGCTCCGCGACGGAAAGTGCGCGATCTATTGGGGCCCGGACGAGGCCACCGTGTGCGTTCAAGCCTTCAACTGAACTACCGATAGACGCTGGCTCCGCTCTTGAGATCCAGGCAAGACTCATATTTCTTGAAGAGCTCGATCATCCCCGAGATCTGGATAAACTCGACGAGTCCCTTTTGCTTATACGGAATGATCTTGTTTTGAATCATTTCGCGAACACGTCCAAGGTAGTTTGCGGACGACTTGGAATCCGAAACGAATTTGGGCGAGTCGAAAATGTAAACGGGGCTGAGCAAGCGCTTTGGGGGCTTGTTGTTCGCCAAAACCCCCAACTCCACCGGTTGCCCCGGCGAAATGAGAAATCCCGGCGTCACGATCACGGGGGAGGCGGCGTCATGAATGCTTTCGTCTCCGGCTTTCTTGAGGAGTTCGGGACTCCGTAGCCGATAGACGACGGGGGGGAACGTTCTGTCGCTCTTGTGGCCAACGGAGGCCGCCGGGGCTCCCCAGTGGGACCACCCCTTGGGAGCTTTGTCTTCTTTCCCGGAAACGTAGTCGTCCCACAGCACCCCGCCCACGATTTTCTGAGGTTTGGCCCCGAGTTCTTCCAGCCGTCGATAGAGTTCAGGATACGATACGCAGGTGGCGTGAGCGTGAGGCAGGACTTCCACGTTTCCGACGGCGAGCAGTCGTCTGAAAAAGTCGGGCTGATATTTCTTAGCGCCTTCCACAAAGGTCCAGTCGGGTTGGAAGCTGAGTTTGAGGCCAAACTCGTCCAAGAGTTTGGCTAACTCCAGGATTGTTTTCGAGTAGACGAGGTAGAGGTTCTTGTTGCCGTTGTAGTCGGGCTCCGGAGCGGAAGCGGCAACGCAATTGGCGTCGTCCTCTTCGTTATGAACCACATAAGTCAAATAGAGTTTAGAGGTGATGCTGTCCGCTTCTTCGCAGAGGTCGGGCGATGCGCGAGTCGCGGGGGCCAAAGGTTTGAACGCCTCGACCTGGCGGGTTGCCGGAGGAGGGTTCGTCGCGGGAGCCGTAAGGGGCGCGCAAGAGGCCAACAGAAGAAACAAGGTGGCTGAGTGCAGCATGGGCAGATTCTCTCACAATTCTGCCCGATTCGGAATTAAAGATGCTTGAAGAGATCTTGGCCCAGAGGCTCGGGTCGCTTACTTCTTAGCGCATGTATCTCTGGACTCGGTGGGCACTGACTCTGCTTTGCTTCGGCCCAATCTCCTGCTCCACGATCACCGCTCGTCTGCCTCAGTCGAAAAGTCTCGAAGAGCGCCTGGCGGGCTTCCCGCTTCGGAACCTTCCGCTGGCTGCCCCCGCCCGAATTCATTGGAGTGCCCAGGGCGTGCCTCACGTGGTTGCGAGCAGCGACGACGATCTCGCCTTTGTGCAGGGGCTCGTGCACGCTCACCTCCGCTTAGGGCAAATGGAACTCCTGCGCCGCATTTCCCAAGGTCGTCTTTCTGAATCGGCGGGTCCCTTTGCGCGCGACCTCGACCGGGCACTGCGTGTGCTCGGCTTTGGACGGGCGGCGTCGGCCATGGAGCGGGCGCTTCCCTCCAGTACGAGGCGCTATTTGGAGCGCTATGTGGCGGGCGTCAACCTTTACGCGGAGAGAGCGTCGGAGCTTCCTCACGAGTTCGCGGTTCTTGCGCTGAGCCGGGAGTCCTGGACGGTCGGCGATGTGCTGACGATTTCGCGACTGGCGGCGACCGACGTGAATTGGATCTCTTTTGTGGGCTATCTGGGCAGCGAGGACCCCAAAGGGGCCCGAGACGCGGTCGACGCGCTTCTCGCTCTCTCGGCGTACCACAAGTCCGGGAGCAACTCGTGGGTCGTTGACGGACGCCACAGCCGCAGCGGCTTCCCGCTCATGGCAAACGATCCCCACCTCGGCCTGACGGTGCCCAACTTTTGGCTTTTGATCGGACTCGAAAGCCCGGAGACCCGCGCCGTCGGACTTGCGATTCCGGGATTGCCCATCGTGGCCTTGGGCCGGAACGCGGACCTCGCCTGGGGCGGGACGAACATGCGGAGCGCCAGCTCTGACCTGGTTGAGTTGAGTCCGGCCGAACTTGCCGAGTCCCGCGAGTTCGTTGAGTCCATTCGCGTGCGTTCGTGGTGGGACTCTGAGCACCGCTACCGCGTGAGTCGACACGGTCCGCTGCTGAACGACGTTCCGTTCCTCGCGAAATTAGAGCGACCCATCGCTCTCAAGTGGCGAGGGCACGAGCCGAGCGACGAGATCACCGCCTTTCTCAGGGCACAGAAAGCGCGCAACGTGGCGGAGTTCCGTGCGGCCTTCGCGGACTATGCCGTTTCGGGACAGAATTTTACAGTGGCTGACCGCCACGGGTCGATCGCGCTTGTTCGTGCGGCGTCGCTGCCGCGCCGTAAGCGCGAGCAGAGTTACCCGATCCTGAGTTCCGAGGAGGCTACGCGCAGCTGGGCGGCGATGTGGTCCACGTCCGAGATTCCCGGTGAGCTGAATCCGGCTCGCGGCTTCCTCGCTTCGGCCAACGACGAACCGCCCTTTGCCGAGCCGGTGCTCGGGCGAATTTTTTCTCCCCCGCAACGCGTGCGTCGCATCGAAGAGCGCCTTCAGGCACTGATCTCCGCAAAACAGAAGCTCGATCTTGCGGACTTGGCTGAGCTTCAGCTCGACACGCGCTCGGAGGCCTCGCGAGCGCTCAAAGATCGCTTCCTTGCACGAGCACTGGTGCAAGACCCCGCGGCGCGACGATTGCTCGAAGAATGGAGCGGCGACTACCGTCGGGAGCTGGCCGCCCCGGTGTTTTACGTGAGTTTTCTGAGCGAGCTCTCGCCCGTCTTGTTCGGCGAATCGCTTCGGCAAAGCGATCGGCTTCAGGAGTTATGGCTTCCGAGATTGGCGGACGGGCAAGAACTTTCGACTGAGCTGCGTGCTGCGGCCAAAGATGCCGAGGCTCGGGCTTTGCGCGTGCTGAGTAAGTACCCGAAGTGGGAGGATTTCCACCGCCTGCAAGCGGCCCATCCGCTGAGCAATGCGCCCCTCATCGGTTCACGCTACGTCTTTGGCGAGTTCGGCGTGGACGGCGGCATCGAAACCCTTCTGAAGACGGCCCACTCGGTCACGAGCGAGAGGCACTATGCTCGCTACGGCGCCCAAGCCCGACATCTCTCGGACCTCGCCGATCCCAACGAAAATCACTTTGTCCTTTTCGGCGGCAACGACGGATGGTTGCGCTCGGAAAACTTTATCGATCAAGTTCCGCTTTGGCGCGAAGGCCGCCTGCTGAAGGTGCCCCTCTCGGCCGAGCGAGCCCGCGAACAAGCGGCCTGCACTCTTGAACTGGAGCCTTGAAGTTGGAGCCAAGGATGGGAGTCGAACCCACGACCCCCGCTTTACGAAAGCCAAAAGAGGGGTTTCTGGCTGATCCCGCAAGGTCCGGTAATGGAACAAATATTGTAACAACAATAGAGAGATGTCTGGCGTTGAAGGCTTCGGGTTTGAGCGGTTGTTTTCGGTCCCTTTCGGGACCTCGGTGAACATCGGTTGAACATCACAGCCCCCGCTCAGCGGAAGCGCGGCACCTCGCTGTGAAGGATAGCGATTTGATTTCACGGCATAAAAGGGGGCTTGCATGGGTCGACCATTGTATATACAATGGTGTTATGGTTAAGAAGTTTGTCCGACACGGAAACAGCCTGGCCATTGTCATCGACAAGCCGATTCTCGAGCTTCTCAACATCGATGAGGGGACTTCTCTAGAGATTTCCACGGAAGACGGGCGCACGCTGAAGATCGTGCCGCTCGACGCTTCGGACCGGCGCGCTGTCGTGAAGGCCGCCTTCGAAGACACGAAAAAACGCTTCGGCAAAACGCTCAAAAACCTCGCGAAGTAGTCGATGTCTGATCCCATTCATCTCGAAGTCGACGACGTCATCGAGATGCACTCCGAGCTGATCGAGGCTTTCGGTGGCCCGCACGGGATTCGTGACCGCGGACTTTTGGAATCCGCCGTTCGTTCGCCGTTGGCAAGCTTCGGAGAAAAACGGCTGTATGAAACCGTGACCGCCCAGGCGGCCGCGCTCGCCTTTCACCTTGTGAAGAACCATGCCTTCATCGACGGCAACAAGCGGATCGGCGCCGCGGCCGCGGCTACCTATCTCGCCGCCAACGGACTCACCCTGCCTGCCAGCATCGACGTTCCCGATGCTGACGACATGACGCCGTTCGAACGAATCATCCTCCAAGTCGCCGAAGGGCGCCTCGACATCGAAGGCCTAACTCGTTTCTTCGATCAAACTCTCGAACTGTCTGCAGCTTTATAGCACTTGCAGAAGAGCCGAAAAGGCCCGGGTTCTGAACGGAATGTGGGCCGGGACTACGGCGTGGGGAAGCGATACGAATCGGCAAGGTGTCCTAGTACGTCGCAAATAGGTGTTACCAAGGGGCTGCGCAGCAATCAGTGAATCTGGCTGAAGCAAACCTGGACCTAAGCGACCTCCTTTTTGTCTTCATCGGGTGCCGGGTGCTGATCCTTGAGGG
>Ga0247843_1000823_pt1 | contig 69505 bp, 66 predicted proteins | sample LaCruzMarch2017__FD_192420 | JGI IMG/M metagenome (GOLD analysis project Ga0247843, IMG submission 192420) | Freshwater microbial communities from meromictic Lake La Cruz, Castile-La Mancha, Spain - LaCruzMarch2017_8m | ecosystem: Environmental > Aquatic > Freshwater > Lake | place: Spain...
ATACTCGCGTGCAAACCAACGTCGGCGCGAAAATTTGCTTCCGCGTCGGCACGGCACCCAGCTCGGTCAACGTGCTCGGGAACACGCGAGCCCATTTGCTTCCCGACATTAAGGGACGCGCGATCTGGTCGGTAGGAAGCAATGACTTAGAGGTGCAGGTGCCTTTCTTGAGTCACGAAGAGACAAAGGAGGAGATCGAAAACATCAAGACGATGCTTTCCACAGATGAATCGAAGCCCTTCCAGAAATTGCTTCTCACACAGGCAAGAAACGAGCGGGGCAAGAAGAAAGAAGGACAGTCGATCATGGCTGAGTCCAAGGATAAGGCCGCGTGAAACGAAAAAAGCGTGGTGTGGAACTTCAAGAACGGGACTATGAAATTCTCAAACTCGTCTTCTCGTTTCGGGTCGTGACCCTCTCTCAAATTGCAAGACGGCACTTTCCTGGAAAGCATAAGTCGATCTGGGAAAGACGGGTTTCTCAGCTCTGCCGTGATGGATTCATGAAGTCGGGAGCGATCATGCGGAACGGCAGAATGGAAAAATGTTTGTTCCCGTGTACCAAGGCGGCCGAGACATTAGTGAACGCGTGGCGATTCGAGATCGATAAGCCACTCTTTAAGAGTGAATCCCCCGAGCACGACGTACGACTTGCGGAGCTGGGCCTAAAACTCGAACGGCTCGCAGGGTTTCGCATGTTCTTGCCGGAGAATCTGCTTCAGTCTTCCTCGGAACTTGCGCAAGACTCGATCCTGGCCGACTTCGTGAAGGTGCAAGCCGACGGCGCTCTGGCGATGAAGGTGCAAAACGGCGAGCAGCAGGTTTTCGCGGTCGAGATGGAACTGACGCCCAAGCATATCGCCCGCTACAAGGACAAGCTCGCCTCTTACTACCTCGCCGATACGGTCGATGGCATTTTGTATGTCTGTGGAACGCAAGAGATCGTGAACTGTCTTGCAGAAGCGGACGAGGCGGCACGCGGTCGGCACGAGTCGATTTTGCACTTGGCGCTTGAGAAAGATGCAGTTGGTCCAGGTGAGAAAGTTATTTTCCACCGAGGAAAAATGCAAACGCTTGTGCTCTCGTGATGGGGTGCCTACCAGTAGGCACCCTCCTGCCTTTAAGACGCCTACGAGCAGGCGGGGCAACTCGTCCTAGATGCTTGAAATGTCTAGTTTTGGACGGGGGACTTATAAGGGGGGTCGGGAATATTGAGAGTACGGATTTTTTGGAGGTGTTTTTCGAGGGATTGAGCGGACGGATAGTGGCATGGAATGCGAAGGGACACGGTGGTCAGCGGAGACAATGGAAAGCAGTAAACAGACTTCATAAGGAGTTATCTATACGCAATGTATTCATGGTTGGGTGTGTCGCGCTGTCGCTTGGCGGCTGTGCTTCACTTCGGGACTCATTAATTCTTGGCGCTGGCAGCGGGATCGCAGCCGGTGCCGTGGCCGGCAGCCGGATCGGAAACGATTCGACCGAGAACGCGATCAAGGGCGCGGTGATCGGGGGCCTTGTGGGCGGCGTCGCAAGCTATCTGATTCACGGATCGCTTGAGAGCCGCGACGAGCGCGTGCGGCGTGAAACGCTGATGAACCTTGAAAGCTACGAGGTCATGGGCGTTCAAGACTACGGACTCAAGAGCCAGGGCACAAAGCGTGATGGCAAGTGCTATCAAACGCGGGAGGTAGATGGCCGCACGGTGTCCGTGCCGTGCGCCCTGGTCGGCGGCGAGGGAGCGCACTAGTCGGTGAGCCCCGCCGAAAAGCGGGAGGCGGTTGAAGTCTCGGGGAAAGCCCCCCAGGCTTCGGCCTCGGAGGCCGTGCGGGTCGTACTGGATCGGGACGCATCTCTTTCCTTTGATCGCATGGCCCAGGTCCTACGGAATGAGGGGAGCGCCAGACTTTCGCCCTCGAAGCTGGTGAGTTTCATCGTGCAACTTTTCTTCGCTAGCCATTTCGATAAGGACAAGGAGATTCTTCTCGGCGAGTTCTTCGACTCGAAGGCATTTGTCGAAGGCGAACTGAAGAAGGCCGATCCCTCGGAGATAGGCGTGGTCCTTGAGCGGGCCATGCTCAAGGTGCGTCGGATGCAGGAACTTAAAAAACGAGGCATGAAGTCGGCAAAGACTCGCAGCAATGAGGACGGGCGTGGCTAGGAAAACCAAGTCGGCACCACGCTGCGAAACAAAAACCTGCACTACATGCTTATCGGCTCTTCCGCTGAGTCACTTCTATGCCAAGGGAAAACGGTACGAGAGCTTCTGCAAGCGGTGCAAGAAGCAAAGGGTCAAGGCTACATATTTAGCCAAACGAAAATCGCTTTCCCGCGCAGACATGACGAGGTTTATTGAACTGGCGGCGACGCTACATCTGCAGCGTTTGAACGCGTTCGAGAACGAAATTTCTCGACTCATTGAAGAAAGGAAAAGTCAAAATGGGGATTCAAGGAAAAGGTGCATTGAAGAAGCTGCCTGACGAGGAGCAGGCGCAGATTGCAAGAATCATTCTAAACAAACAACGTAAGGACTTGCAGGCGCAAGACCCGACGCACTTTCCAGTGCTGCGGCTCCTCAAGGACTCTACGGCTAGTCATCTAGCCGTAGAGTTTCTGCGGGTGTCCTCAGACGGGCAGCGTGACGGTTACTCTCTCGAAGCGCAGAAAGAAAAGGCGTCTTCTTATGCCCGCGAGAGCGGCTTGAAGTGCGTCGAGCGTTGGTCCGTAGCCGAATCGGCCTCGAAGGAACTCGACCGCAAAAAGTTCTTCGAGATGGTCCGTTACGTTTCCCAGCAGGGGATCAAGAATGTCATCTTCGACAAGATCGACCGCGCTTGCCGAGGACTTCGAGCCGCCGTCATGATCGAAGATCTCGTTGATGCGGGCGTGCGCTTTCACTTCACTCGTGACAATCTCGTGGTGGACCGGAACTCGTCCCCCGGTGATAAGCTCCGATTTTATCTTGGCGTGGTGCTCGCCAAGCACTACATCGACAACCTCAAGATCGAGATTCGCAAGGGCATGGATCAGCGGTGGGATCAGGGTTATGCGACGGGCGTTGCTCCGCTCGGCTACAAGAACATGCGGGACGATTCGGGCCGTGCGAGTATCATCCTCGATCCTAAGGTGGCTCCTTACATGCAGGAACTCTTTGAGCTGTATGCTACGGGAAATTACTCCTACAAGATGCTTGCCGCCTTTCTGAACGAGAAAGGCCTGCGGATTCCGAGACGAGTGCGCGAGGAGGCAAACGGGGTGACAGCTATCCGGCGCGAGGAAATTCCCGTCACGCACAAGTGCATCGAGCATGTGGTCTGCAATCCGTTCTACTACGGTGCGCGTCGCCGCAGGGGTCGGACACTCCTCACTGGTAATGAGAAGCACGAGGCGATCATTTCCAAGGAACTCTTCGACCGTTGCCAGAAGATCAAAGCCATCCGAGCCGAGAGCACGCGGGTTTCGCTTTCAAACGAAATCGCAAAGCCTCTGATGGGTTTCATGAAGTGCGGGACTTGCGACCACTCTGTCACGGGCGAGGTCCACAAGAAGAACTCGGGCAGGATTTACGTTTACTATCACTGCGCGAATTTGCGGTGCTCCCAGCGCAAGATCAACGTGCGGCAGGAGGTCATCTTGGCGCAGATTGTGAAAGCTTTCGAACCTTTCGCAAGACTTACGCCGGAGGCGACTACGGCCTTTGTTGAGAACATCGAAGAGCAACTGAGTGACCTGAAGGTTTTCTCGTCTGAGCGACTCGTGGAGCTAGAGCGAGGAAAGCAAAGCCTCAATGAGCGCTGCAAAGATCTCCGAAGCCTTTGCGATGCGGGCACGTTAAGTGAGTCGGAACTGGCGGAAATTCTCGCAAGGAAACAACTGCTCATCCGTGCGAGTGAAGTTGAGATCGAATCGCACATGAAAGCGAGCAACGAAGCGATCCTTGCGGGATTAAAGATCATAGAACTTCTTGGGAAGTCCCACGATTTCATGCAGTTGGAGGGGAAAGAGCTGGATAAGATGCGATTGGCGAAAGAAGTCCTATCGAACCCGATTCTGGCCGATGGAAATTTGCGATTTGATTACCGAAAACCGTTCGATGTCCTGTCAGAGTTGACAGGGCATCGAAAGTGGTGGACAGACCGGCACGTTGGGCGAACCAACGAAGCTCTGTCTACCTCTCTAATTTCATTGAGCAAGTTGTCCTGCCCAAAAAGTTCTCTCCCTCAATCATAGGCCAAAAGTACATAAAAGGCGAACTTTCTGCATCTCAGCTCGGCGACGAACTCGGCGTTTCAAAGCAAATGGTTTTGAGTCGTCTCCGCGCACAAGGGATTCACCGGACCGTAAAAGGCCAGTCGGCTAGTAACTACCGTCTCCCTAATCCGCCCTATGGATATCAGGTAAAAGATTCAAAACTTATTTCTTGTCCGCGAGAAATGAAGATCTCGCGAATGGTCGTGGAACTTCGCGACCGCAAGAAAAAAACTTGGGCTGAAATCGCAAAACAACTCAACACAAAGGGCTATCGTACCCGCAGCGGTGCGAAATGGACCAATTTTACCGCAAGGCCCGTTCACAAAAGGTGGACGGGAAAACTGTAACTCAAAGGAGAAATCTATGTTCGCATTTAAGGAATTGGCTACGGCAATAACGGTATGGGTTCTTTTAGCGTTTGCAACGGGGCATCGGCAATGGGTCTACGATGGAATCGCCTTCGTAAGGAAGCACGCTATCCTTGAAGTGAGAAAGCCGTGGATTTGTCCAAGTATTTTTAATCCGCGGGCCTGTACCGAGTACGATCCGCGTCGCTACCGCTAAGTAAATCAAGGCGTAGCCAGGCAAGAAAAACCACAGGAAAATTTCAATAGAAATTATGGAGTTTTCGTATGTTACCTTCGATCAGAAAAAAGAATTTTATTCAATGCGCCTTTTTAAGGATGCTCTCAGTTTTTAGGATGCTATTTCGGCTTCCCAGTTCCGTTAACGGCACCTCCAGGTTCATGACCTTTGGTGATCTATATAAGAAATATAAAACGCTCCATGTGCCAACGCTTGCGCTTCAAAGCCAAATCAAAATTACCGAACGCGTCGAGCGCTCCCTTGTGCCGCTGATGAATCAGCGACTAGCAGATTTTACGCCCGAACTCATTGCAAACTTCATCAGGGAACTTAAAGAAAACTATGTGCCTTCAATATCTAAGCGAAAGCGCTACAGTTATGAAAAAGAGGTACGAGACATCAAATGCTTGATTAATTGGCATATTGAAAACTTTGACTTTGGCTTCAAAAACCCGGTAAAACGCTTTCATTTCGACTTGGCTACTCTTGCGGAGATCCCCGAACGGGAGAGGCGGATTAGGCCCGAAGAAATTCAAAAGTTTCTCAATGCGCTTCGCGGAATGTACAAAGACATTGGGACGGTTGGAATTTACACGAGCGGTAGAATTGGGGAGATTCTTGGGATTCAAGTAAAGAATATTGACCTTGAGCGGAGAATGCTCACTATCCGCGAAGTCATGACCTGGCCTCACGGAATTCCTACACCAAAATCCCTTCCCAAAAATGGGAAGCCCAGGCTGGTTTTTATCAATGACGCTCTTTATGAAATTTTTACCCGAAGATTGAAGGATGTTCCGGCGGGGTGTCCTTATTTATTTCACAATAATGGACAGCCACTTCGTTATACGCGCATTAATGAGAATTTTAACCGCGCCTGGAAAAGGGCCGGACTTTCAAAATTCTCAGGTGCCCATGTGTGTCGCTACGCCGGGGCGCAATTAGCTAGGAGCCTGACAAATTCCCTTGATGCGGCTGCATCAGTGACTGGGCATATGTCGCATTCCATGATTTCAAAATACGCGCTTCTTGATACCGCTGACTTAAATAAATCCACAGTCATCGAAATGAATCGTTACATGCGGGGACTCGAAAAGGTTGCGTAAAGATATACTGATCCGTAGTCGAATAACGGGATGCGTCGGCTACGGATTATTTTTTTTCGTGTTTCAAGTCGCAACACGTTGGAGTGTCAAACTATTGGCGCTACTTAGTTTTTGGGGTTGAGTGCTTTTTTTGATCGAAAGCGAAGCATTTCATAGACTTCGATTCCAAATGCTTTGGAAATTTTTGCAAGCGTCCGAAGTGTGGCGGAAGGCGGAGTTTTTCCTTCGAGCATCTGAATATATTTATATTCAAGGCCTGCGAGCTCAGCCAAGCGCTCTTGCGTCAATTCTGCTTTCTTTCGTAAGCGCCTAAGATTTTTGGCAAATTCCCTTTCAATGGACATCTGAGGATTAGGATCGGTCCAAAACGATCCGTTAAACACCTAAGATATTAGGTGTTTTGTGATTCGAAACACGTTTGCGTTCTGGAAATTACACAGTTTTTTATTTGACGCTCAGTTAAGAAACTATGCCTTTTTTCCGATGTGTTTAGTTGAGGGACTATGTCTAAGCAACAGCGTGCGCCAATTCTAAACGAGAAGAAGAAAGTAAAAATCGTGCTTTCTTTATTTTTATCCGTGGGCGCGTTGGCGGCTGGTGTTTTCTTTTGGAATCAAACTTTTTCATCCGCTCCAAAGCTTGTCGTGAAAACCGAAACTCCAAAGCCAGTTGAGCAAAAAAAGAACGTGACGGAGAGGTCACCCCGAAACAATTCCTCTGCCACTCCAAAACATCCTGAGCTGAAGGCGATGATTCCGCCCACTCAAGTTCAAGTTGTAATCCCAAAAAAATCAGCGCCAGATGTAGAAACGGGCATTAGCCAAAGCGAAACCAAAAACCCGCCCATGCAAAAAGCCCCGGTGGCTTTTGAGCAGAATGAAAAAACCGTTGAAGCGAAACAAACTTTAGTCCCTGAGATTAAAAATCCAGAGCCTGCGCAAATCGAACCATCACTTCGGGAGCCAGCCGCAGAGAGCACGGCCACGCCCGTATTACCTGCGTTAGAAGAGTCGCTTTTTAACTGGCGTGGAAAAAGCAAATTACAAAGCGAGCACCGCGATGCGGTGATAAACCTTTTAGGTGAACTCTCGGCAGTCAAAGCGGGCCAAGTAGAATTGGGTGGAGACGAGTCGGGTGGAAAGTATTTTCATTTCTATATTCCAAACGAAAATCGAGAACTACTTGAAGCAAAGTTAAAAGAGCTTTTAGGGGATTCGTTTTACTCAAGGCACGTTTATAGCAAAGACAAAAAAGCAAAAGCGGGTCACACGCGCGTAGTGTTTGTATTGTACTCGGCGCCGATTACAAGAACCGTGGCTGCTGCTGTCGAAGAAAAAGAACAAAAAAGTGTAGAAGAAACGAAAGCAACAGAAGAAAAACCATCTCAGCCTAAAACCGAATTACCTAAAACCAATCCGACAAAACGCCATTTTCAATTTAAACTCTTCCCCTCCAATTCTTTTTTTAATGCCACGGATAATACCAATTCCTCAAAAGCAAACTTCGCGTCTAACACCAACTTTGGATTGTCAGGCAGCTACGTTCAGCACTTAAGTCCCGAGTATCACCTCAGCGGAGAGATGCAACTTACCCAAATGAAGTTTAACCCCATTGATTCAAGAGCGCTCGGGGGCGCAAGCCAACTCTACATTGGCTATGGGCTAACGCTCGATCGGCACTATAGTCAATTCACACTCACCTCAAGCCTTGGAATAAAAGACACGCCGTTCATTCACGGCGTGAGTTCTGGCAACCTTGAGATAGAAAGAATTTCTGTTCCGTACCTTGCAAGCGGAGTATGTGGCACGCTGGCTAGTTTTGAATCAGGATTTCATGTGGACGCAGCGTTTATTCCTCGCGTCCTGTTTCCCGCAAACAGCAGCGGGATAAGTTCAAAGCTTGGTTATGGAGTACAAACAAAGTTGACCTCCGTGGACGAACAAGAAAATGGCAATGCCTATTTTCTTGGGCTCGGTATTCTTTATGAGAAACAAAAGAGCGACGTTGTAGATCAAAGTTATTTTGAAGGAGCACTTGAATTTGGCTTTAGGTGGGGGGCATGTCGGTGATGCTTTCTCTCCCAGCTAAAATTAAAATCCTCCCAACCGTGGCCTTTTTGAGCATAACCGTTTTACTTTCAGGCTGTAATATTTTTGGAAAATCAGAAAGCTTAGGCGGAGGCGCTGGAGTGTTTCAACCAGGCGTTCCCGCTGGCCGCGACGCCACGAACACCGCGCCTGTAGCGACTGATGGAACTCTAACGACAAATAAAAATGTCGCGGGTTCAAGCACGCTGACCGCCACTGACGCCAATTCAAATTCTTTGACCTATTCTATAGTTTCAAACCCAAGCCACGGAACGGTGAGCGTAACGAATACAGCAACCGGAGCCTATACCTATACGCCTACAAGCAATTATTCGGGAGCAGATAGTTTCACGTTTAAGGCAAATGACGCCACCGCTGACTCAAACACCGCAACGATTTCAATTACGGTAAGCAACACGGCGACAGCGCCCGTGGCGGCAAATATTACTCCGGCCGCTTTTAATGAAGACACACAAAGCGGCGTGATCACCCTTTCTTACACCGACGGGGATGGGGATCTCGCTACCGCTTGCGCATTGTCCGCACTAAGCGGCGTAACAGAAACACTAGACTGTGCTTGCGACGGGTCAGGCGTATGCACGGTAAAAGTAACGGGCACGGCAAATACAAATGGAGCGGCTTCTTTTAGTTACACGGTAACTGCTGGCGGCGAAGCCTCCAATACTGCAAGCGCAACTCTTTCCATCACCGCAGTTAACGATACTCCCACACTTACTACTATCAGCACATTTGCAGGAGCTACTGAGGACTCGGCGTTTACGATTTCGTACGCTGACTTGGCTTCCGCCGCCGATGAAGCGGATGTCGATGGCGACGCGCTTAGTTTTAGAATCGAAGCCGTATCTACAGGTACACTTACGAAAGGTGGCGTAGCTGTAACTCCTGGAACTACACTTCTTTCAAGCGGTGAATCTTTAGTGTGGACCGGGGCTGCAAATGCGAGCGGGACACTGAACGCTTTTACCGTTAAAGTGCATGATGGGACAGTGGCATCATCGAGCGCAGTTCAGGTGCAAGTGACTGTTGCCTCAGCCAATGATGCTCCAACGCTAACGACGATTAGCACTTTAGCAACTGCCACCGAGGATACGGCTTTTACGATTTCTTATGCCACTTTGGCTTCCGCCGCGGATGAAGCAGATACCGAGGGCGACACCTTAAGTTTTAGAATTGAAGCCGTAACGACTGGCACTTTAACTAAAGGTGGCGTGGCCGTTACTGCAGGCACAACCCTCCTATCAGCAGGGGAGTCTTTAGTATGGACTGGGGCCGCTAATGCGAATGGAACGCTCAACGCATTTACCGTGAAAGCTCATGACGGAACATCTGCCTCATCATCGGCTATTCAAGTTGAGGTCACAACTACGGCTGTAGCAGATACTCCAACGCTTACCACGATTAGTGCTCTGACGGGTGCAACCGAGGACACAGCATTTACGATTTCATACGCTACTCTTGCCGCTGCCGCCGATGAAGCCGATGGAGATGGAGACGCACTTAGTTTTAGAATTGAAGCTGTTTCAACTGGAACGCTTACTAAAGGAGGCGTGGCCGTCACTCCCGGAACAACGCTCCTATCCACTGGCGAGTCACTGGTTTGGACTCCGGCAAGCAATGCGGACGGAACTTTAAATGCTTTTACCGTAAAAGCCCATGATGGCACTACCGCCTCATCCAGTGCAGTTCAGGTCCAAGTAACTGTAGCCACTGCAAACGACGCGCCCACTCTTACAACAATTAACACACTTGCAACAGCTACCGAGGATACGGCATTTACCATTGCCTATGCCGATCTAACCGGTGCTGGTGATGAAGCCGATTCCGATGGCGACGCTATTAGTTTTCGCGTTGAAGCCATATCAACAGGCTCACTCACTAAAGGAGGGGTGGCTGTTACACCAGGTTCAACGCTTCTTTCTACCGGAGAATCGCTTGTCTGGACAGGAGCCGCAAATGCCAACGGGACTCTGAACGCCTTCACAGTAAAAGCCCATGATGGCACAACTGCTTCAAGCTCTGCCATTCAGGTGCAAGTCACAACCACTGCCGCAAACGATGCTCCCACTTTAACATCCGTCACCACTCTTACAGGCGCCACTGAAGATACGGACTTTACCATTGCTTATGCCGATTTAACAGGCGCTGCCGATGAAGCAGATGTGGATGGAGATGCGATTAGCTTTCGTGTGGAAGCGGTATCGACGGGCACACTCACTAAAGGTGGGGTTGCCGTCACACCTGGCACCACACTTATTTCAACGGGTGAGTCACTGGTGTGGACACCTGCAAGTAATGCCAATGGAACTTTAAATGCCTTCACGATTAAAGCCCATGATGGCACGACTGCCTCTAGCTCTGCCATTCAAGTTCAAGTCACAGCTGCTACCGCAAACGATTCTCCCACCTTAACCACAATCTCAACTTTAGCCACGGCCACGGAAGACACGGCTTTCACCATAAGTTATGCAACCCTTGCCGCCGCCGCTGATGAAGCCGATACGGATGGCGACACACTAAGTTTCAGGGTCGAGGCAGTATCAACGGGTACTCTTACTAAAGGCGGTGTCGCCGTCACGCCAGGCACGACACTTCTTTCAACGGGTGAGTCGCTGGTGTGGACAGGAGCAAGTAATGCAAATGGGACACTGAATGCTTTCACGGTAAAGGCCCATGATGGCACAACCGCTTCAAGTTCTGCCATTCAGGTCCAAGTCACAACGACCGCGGCTGCCGATACCCCCACACTCACCGCAATCAGTACATTAAGCGGAGCAAGTGTGGATACGGCATTTACGATTTCTTATGCGACCCTTGCGGCGGCTGCCAATGAGGCTGATGGAGATGGAGATGCGCTTAGCTTTCGCGTTGAAGCCGTTAGTACAGGAACACTAACAAAAGGTGGAACCCCGGTAACCGATGGGGCAACACTTCTTTCAACGGGCGAATCGCTTGTTTGGACTCCTGCCGCTGCGGCGACCGGGACTCTTAATGCCTTCACGGTGAAAGCCCATGATGGTGCTCTCGCCTCCTCCAGTGCAGTGCAAGTGCAAGTTTCGGTGGCACTTGATTTTACGGACGATGATGATACCGCCACAGGTTTTTCGGGTGGAACCAAAGTTGGCGTGAGTTGGAATACAAACTCCATCAATAAACTCATTTTGGGCCCCGATACTGACTGCGATGGCAACATGAGCGAGGGCGAAACCGTCTATACCAACTGCGCTGAACTTGATGAGTCGTGGACTCCGCAGTGGAGTTCGCTTGTAGCCTACTGGAAGATGAATGAGGCGAGTTGGAATGGGACTGCGAGTGAAGTTGTGGATGCCAAGGGTACAAACCATGGCGTGCGGATGGGAGACGCCAACACTACAAGCAATTCAAAAATTGGGTCAATGGCAGGGGCTTTTGATGGGGTCGGAGATTACGTGAGCGTCCCGAATGTTGCAGCCCTACATCCAACAAATAATTTTACGGTAGCAACTTGGGTAAAATCGACCGCAAATGGCACCTATCAAGGGATTGGTGGAAGCCTAGCTTATACAGGAGGCGCATTCACGGGCTACGTTCTTGGAAAAGACACCGCCAATAAGTGGGTTTTCTGGACTGCTGCGGCCGGTGTATTAAATACAACGTTAGCATCCGACCTCACATACACAGATACGAATTGGCATTATATCTTAGGAGTTAGAAATGCAGGCACAAATTACCTTTTTATTGATGGTACACAACAAACAGTAACGACTTCCCAATCTCCTGGCAGTTCTAGCGATATTTTTGCAATAGGAAGATTCTACACCGATTTAGTCAACTACTATTATCTTACGGGCGCGGTAGATAGCATAGCCATTTGGAATACACCGCTTACCGCCACCGAAGTCCAAACCATCTACTCCCGCCAATCCGCAAAGTACGCAGGCCAATTCACATCCCGGGTGATGAATTACGGCAGTTCTAATGCGTGGGATGGACTCAAGTGGCTCACCACTCTTCCGTTTGGCAAAGAACTAACAGGAGATGCAAACAATAGCGGAAGCATCACAGCAGCGGATAGCGAAACATCAACAGACTACCCATCTCTTGTTGGATCAACAGGTAGTACGAGTGACAACAATCTTATGAGCGGACTTGTGGGAATTTGGCACTTAAATGAAGCCACAGGTACATCTGGCGCGGCTAGTATTATTGACAAATCCGGTAACGGAAATCACGGTAGTCCAACCGGTGGAGTGACCTTTGGAAATTTGGGTAAGTTAGACAGTGCTGCAAGCTTTAACGGAACAAGTGGTTATATTGAAATTGGCAACTCAGCTAGCCTCAACAACTGGACCGCTCAAACTATTTCGATGTGGATTAAAGCTAACTCCGGAATGGCAGGCGATACTCGCCTTATCGAAAAAGGTGCAAATAACGAATGGACTATTGTTTTCAATCCTGGCGGTGTGGGCAGCACAAAATTGGGTGTCCAAGTTTTAGGAAGCTCGGCCACTCTATTCACCTCAACCGCTACTATTGTAGACGGAGGATGGCATAAAATAGATATCACCATTGCTGCCAATCGCCTAATTACTCTTTATGTAGATGGAGTCTTAGATGTTAGCGCTACTTCGGGCCAAGGCCCAGCAGCCACTAACGGAAATATTAACATAGGCCGTTACAGAGGTGGTGGCTACTTCTACGGCGGAATGATGGATGAAGTTGCTATTTGGAATCGAGCCCTCCACGCCGACGAAATCAAACAACTCTATCGTAGAGGCGCGAATAGAATCAAACATCAGGTCAAATCTTGCATAGACGCTGCTTGCAATTGTAGCTCCTATGGCGGGGGCGGAAGCACTACCGATTGCGACGGGGATGGAATTCTCAATGCAAGCGATACCTCTGACGCGAATAAAGCCCTTTGGATCGGTAACGATAACACCAATGGAAGTTATTTCTCAGAACTCCATAACTACGCGCCCTATAATTACGACATAAACAATTGTAGCGCCACGAACTTAATTCTCACAGGCTCACCAAGCCTACTCTTTGATTGTTTCACTGCCGCACTTTCAAGTATCAACGGCACGAGCCATCAGTATTTCCAATATCGCAGCATCCTTGAGAGCGACGATACTTCCACCAACTGCGATTACGGCTCGGGCGCAACGTGGTGCTCGCCGGAATTAAAATCTGTCGAAATTAAACCATAGTGCCAATCAGTGAATGCTTGTGCGCCCCGTAGGCTTGAGGTCGTAGAAATTGAACCTTTAGCCCAAGAAATTCAAACCCTTGAGTAAGGGATGAGACTCCAGTCTCACCAGACTGAGACTGGAGTCTCTAAAAATTACTTTGATAACAAATAGTTGACATAGTCAGAGTCTCAAGGCATAAGCCCTTATCCGACGTGAGGCCCAACGCGTCGCAAAAGGATGTTCCGTATGAAGTTTATGCCGAACGCCGCCAAAGCGGAAAAAAATTGCGTCTCCGAGAACGCCCCGACGCACACCACGCCCTCCGTCTCGGGATTCTCTTTGGCTGTCGCCGCAAATGTCCTTTGGGGAACCTCATTTCTCGCTTCCAAATACACACTACTTTTCTGGGGACCCCTTACCGCATCGGCGCTGCGCTTCGCCGTCGCGCTGATTACGATGATTATCTTTTTCCCTAAGTTCGGATTTAAAATTGAGTTTCCAAAATCCAAGTCCGATTGGAGCCATGTTTTCGCGGTCGGTGTTACGGGCTTTGGAGCGCTGTATCCACTTCAGTTGAGCGGAATGAAATATGTTTCGTCAGCGCTTTCGGCGGCCATCATGCTGACCTCTCCGCTGCTCCTTGTGCTTTTAGGGCCTATATTTCTCGGCGAGCGATTGTCGTCGAGAAAGCTTTTAGCTCTCGGACTCGGTATTGCGGGAGGAATATTTCTCATCTCCAATGGTGGAAGCCTCTCACGCCTTGTGAATGAATCTCGGGATATCTTACTTGGAGGGGGACTCACACTGGCTGCATCACTCTCGTTAGCGTTGTCGGTAGTTCTCACGCGAAAAGCTTCCAAGAAGATTTCAGCACCAACGTTAACTTTCTGGTCAATGCTGATCGGCCTCATTTTGATTGCCCCCTTTTCTGTATTTGAGACCCACGTTCCTCAGGTGGCGACACAAGGTCAGTCTTCTTTCTATCTCGCGATTTTCTCACTGCTTTATTTGGCCGTGATTTGTTCTGCACTGTGTTTTCTAATTTGGAATCGCGCGATTTCGCGCGCGACCCCGAAGGAACTTGCATCAACAATGCACCTAAAAACACCTGTGGCCATACTTCTAGGGACAGTCGTTGCCGGTGAAGCATTTCGAATTTCCCAGATTTTCGGTGCGCTTATTGTTGCCGCAGGAGTTTATCTTTCTCAGACAGAGAGAAAGGATAAGGCTCGTGTCTGATTCAAAAGGTCGCCTTCATTACAAAACATTTCTACCCGATTTAATAATCGAGGTAACGTCAGTCTGTGACCGCGCTTGTCCTGGCTGTTATGCGCCGAACTTTGTTTCTGGAAAATCCCGCGCAGAGATCAACTCTGGGAATCCGTCTTTGTTTTTAACTGAAGAACAACTTCAAAAAGCCTTAACTGCTTTAACGTCAAACGAAAAACTCAGCACACCAGTTTTGGCTGCGTTTCGCGGAGGAGAGCCCACACGAAGTGCCATACTTCCAATCCTACTGTCGGTCGCAAAACAGTTTGGATGCGATACAGTTATAGAAACCCACGGAAGATGGATCATTGATCAAAGACCAGAAGAAATTACCTTTTCAGAAGTCCTATTTGACCGAATCAGAGAGACCAATACCCTAGTCAAACTTTCTTTCGATGAGATGCACGGGCTTTCAACCACTTCACTACAAAAAATTACCATGATTCTCGATTTAAATAATATTGAATGGAACATCGCGATTACCGAGCCCTCATTTGATAGATTTTTAATTTCAAGAAAAGCCTGTAACTTTGCCAAGGATCACCAAATTATCTTTCAAGAAAAAGCTTTTTCAAAAGATAAGCTCGTTCAACCACGATTTGGAGTCATTCATACCAATGGCGAACGAACTTATGCTTTATCCAATCGATTTTTAAATAAACACGAGGTGTCGAAGCAAATTGCGAATGTAGCCTCTTCAACAGTTCTTAGTCGCGAAGGAGTACTATGAGGCACACGAAAACATTTATTATTTTCACACTCCTACTAAGCATAGGTGCTGTTTCCAAGTCGGCCCTATCACAAGAAGTGCGTATTGGACTTGCATCCAACTTTTCCGAAGTGAGTCTAAGCACTTCAAATCCGTATGGAGATTACTTTCGAAAAGGCGTTAATCTTGCCCTAAAAGACGCAGAGCCCGCACTTAAGAAACGTGGGATCAAAATTGCATTCGATGAGTTTGACTACGGTACGAACCAACTCCGAGTAACGGATGCTGCCAAAAAGGCGGCATCCTCATCCGTGCTGGCGGTGCTTGGCTACAACCTTTCTCCGCATGCACTACTGGCCGCGCCGATTCATCAGGCAGCAAAACTTGCCATGATTACTCCCAGTGCCACGGCTAATCGCTTGGCGGGCATGGGACCCTATGTTCACATGGGGTCATTTGACAACGACTTCATGGGGGCCACTTTAGCGCGAGTCGCAAATGAGAAAGTAAAAGCAAAACGCGCCGCGATTGTAGTCGCCGAAGACTGCGCCTATTGCCATGACCTTGCAGATGCGTTTGAGCGTGACTTCAAAGCATCGGGTGGAGAAATTACAGCCAGAGTTGGCGTTCTAGAATCGCAACGCGATTTTTCTGAAGCGGCAAAAGAGCTAAAGAAGAAAAATACCGACGTAATCCTTGTCCCAAACTATGAACTGGTGTCGATTCGGATTATTTCCGCACTTATTGACGGCGGAATAAATCGTCCATTTCTCGGTGGCGATGGATGGGGTGATATTGGCGAAGAATTCTATAAGGTTCTGGGTGGGAAAGACTTGCGCGGCTTCTCCGTTTCGCATTGGCACCCTGACCTAAAAACAAAAGCGTCCATTAGTTTTTCTAAACGATTTGAAGGCGCATACCATGTTCAGGCAAACGATACGGCCGTATTGGCCTATGACTCAGCCAATTTATTGTTCCAAGCCATCATTAAAACAAAAAACCTTACGAGAGAAGGCGTCGAAAAGTCATTGAGTCAAATAACGCACTTTAACGGCGCCACCGGGACCTTTCGCTACCGCTCAGGAAGCGCCGCCCCTGAGAAAAGTATTGTACTCTTATCGACTAATAAGACGCGATTTCAAGTTGCTGAAGTCCTCGAACCCAGGTCTGTAAAAAATCGGGGGACGAAATGATTAGAGGAAAAAACATTATTCTTCGCGCACTGGAGCCAGCGGATGCGGCCCCCTATCACAGGTTTATTAACGACGAGGAGAGTAACTTTACTCGTGGACTTTTTCTCCCGACTTCTACCGTTGAGGCCGAAAGCTATATTGCCAATGAGGCAAAATCGTGCGCGGAACGGTTGACACTGGCAATAGAATTAGAATACTCAACTTTTATTGGCCTGATAGGACTTAGAAATATTTGCTCACGCTCGCGACGTGCCGAGCTTTGGATCTACATTGGCGACAAGGATAATACAAAAAAAGGCTATGGCAGCGATGCCATTCGCACAATATGTAATTACGGATTTGATTCCATGAATTTGAATCGAATCTGGCTTGAGTGTGATCCCGGATATCCAAAAATCATGAACGCTTACCAAAAAGTCGGCTTTGTATTGGAGGGCACGTTACGGCAGTCCTACTATCGCAGGGGTGAATACCGCGATACATGTATCATGGGACTCCTTCGTGAGAGTTGGGAGAAACACTCCAAGACAGGCATCAGCTCATGACCAAACAAACTCTTCGCTCAAAAATTAACCGCCTGAGTTTGATGGTCATAGCGACCGTTGGAGTTCTTGCAATTGCCGGTGTTTGGATTCAGGAGCGAGTTAAGACAAGACTTTATCGCGAAAATATCATCGAGACTTTAAGCCGATCTGCTTCAGCGCAGCTCGATCTTTTGATACCAACCTTTATACTTCCAGAGCAAAAGCAGGGACAGGCACTCGTGCTTGCTCAAATTCAAGCCTCTGAAAGCCTTCAAGGGGCGATGATACTCACGGACTCAAGTCAGTTACCAATGCCCTATGTTGGTTGCACTCTAAAATCGGTTTCGAGTTATTGCTGGAGTCCTGACCTCAACTCCATTGCCGTGGTGGTGCCTATTGCCGAATCGGGTCAGACATTTGGGTGGCTGTTTAAAACTAAGCTAATCGAAAAATCGTTAATGGCCGATGATTCACTAAAAATTATTGGCTTCATCACCGCGGTGCTTTTAATTACCTTCTTTGTTTTATTTTTAGGAATTCGCAGAATAACTGCAAGAGAAGTCCCGGAGGCTCTAGAAGAGCTTGCTGATTGGATCGAAGCCATGCTTTCTGAAAAGGTTTTGTCTGGCGCCCCCAATTTGAAGTTCAAAGAACTTAACGATCTTGGAGAAAAAATAGGCGAAATTCTCGATCGCCATGACAAAGTGAGGGACCAAGCTGTTATTGGCCAGCTCATTAGCGGAATCATGCATGACATTAAGACTCCGCTTCACTCCGTCGTGACTGCGATTCATCTGGTTGAAGAACAGCCCGTTGATTCGCCAAAACGCTTGAGCCGACTCGAAAATCTGTTTCGTGTTTCCTCCATAAAGATTCCTGTCATTGGTAACATCATCGAAACCGTTCTCGATGGTAGTCGCGAAATTCATGTCGAAAAAGAACTTACGGATTTGGCTGAAACGATTCGAAGTTCGGTGGCACTTAATTTTGATCTTGCGCTGCTAAGGCGTGTCTCCTTGGAGTTTTTAGAACCGTCGGGATCGGTATTGGTTACGCATGATCCGGTACAAATCGCGCGCGTGCTTTCAAATTTAATCAAAAATGGGATTGAGGCGGCAGGTACGCTTCGTTCTATTTCTGATGCTTCAACAGAGTCTAAAGTTCGAGTACTCATTGAGGAATCTAATGACGGCTGCGTGAGAATTGTTGTTGAGGATAGCGGCCCCGGCGTCTCAGGGAATACCGAAAAGGTGTTTCGTGTATTTCGAAGCAGTAAAATTAGAGGCACAGGTCTAGGATTATTAATTTCTAGAAAAATCGTCGAAGCCCATCAAGGTTCGATTTCGGTTGGAAGGTCGGAACGTCTCGGCGGCGCGAGATTCGAAGTCACCATGCCGGAGACGGCGCTGCACATGGTCTACTCAGACGCAGCGGAGAATATGACATGAAAAGTAGAATCCCCCGCATCTTAGCCTTAGATGACGATCAGACATGGCTTGATCAAGTAAAGCTCTTATTTGAAGACCAGTGCATGGTTGAGACCTATCCAAGTATAGACCAAGGTATTCAGGCGATTGAGACTCAGTTTTACGACATCATTCTTCTCGATTTAAATTTTGATGGTGACGCCAGAACTGGATTTGACCTCTTCCGCAGAATACATTCGACTGACCGTGGCGCTGACGTGATTATTATTTCAGCTGAGACAGATTTTTCTCGGCTGATTGAACTTTTTAATGCCGGTGTGACGCAATTTATTCGTAAACCCGCTCACCCCAATGAGATTCGGGCCGCGGTACAAAAGACTCTTGATCACCGGGAAATTCGTGCCCGCGCACTCAATATTTCTAGTACCAGAAAAAACAACCCACTGGTTGGTGGGTCGTCACTTATGCATAAGGTGAGGTCCGACATCGCACGAATAGTTGCTGCGGGCTCTAAGGACATCCTATTATTGGGAGAAACCGGCACGGGGAAAGAAGTCGTAGCTAAGTATATTGCTTCGCAATGTGACCCCTCAGGTAGGTTTATTCCCCTTCACTGCGCTGCTATTACCGATAGTCTTTCGGAATCGGAGCTATTCGGTCACGTAAGGGGTGCTTTTACCGGGGCGGATCGTGACCGCCAAAGTGCATTCGAAGCTGTCGGTGGTGGATTTATATTCTTAGATGAAATTGGTGACATGCCCATAACCCAACAGGCTAAACTTTTGCGCGTACTTCAAGAGCGAAAGGTCCAACGCGTAGGCTCATACGAAGAAAAACCAGCAAATTTTCGTTGCATCGCCGCCACTCACGTCGATTTTGAAAAAGCGATTAACGAAAAGCGATTTAGGGCCGATCTATTTTATAGGCTCGCAAAAGAGAAAATAGTAATTCCGCCGTTACGAGAGAGAATCGAAGATTTGCCGGAGTTGGCTTATTACTTTCTTGGCGTGCTTGCACCCGGAAAGTCGATCTCGATTACAAACGAGGCCATAGCACTTCTTCAGACTTATACGTGGCCTGGAAACGTTCGAGAGCTCGGGGCCGTTGTTGAAACGCTCTATAGCCGTAGCTCGGACCGAGTTATTCGCGAACGTGACGTTTGTCAGGCGCTTCCGCAAATCGCCCGAACCTATAGTTCGCGTATGAAACGCTCCCTCGTTGGGCGTTACGCAGTCTCGCGGGTCATTGGTGAGCGACAGCGCTTTGAGCAGGCCATTATTGAGTCCAACGGTGATCGCACAAAGGCAGCGGTTTTACTGGGCATGTCGCGCGCGACATTTTTTAGAAAAGCTAAGGATCTGGGATTGGTTCAATCTAGGCGTCAGTCCGTTACTGAAGCCAGTCTTGATCAGTAGTTTTTTATTTAGATCCATTTTCATTTCGTAATAGTTTTTTTAGTCGCGTTGTTCTCTCGCGTCGTTCAATTCCGTTTTCATAATCTAACAACTTCCGACACCTCTCTGAGACTTGAGATGAAACTGAGCAAGACTCAGTCTCATCTTTGAGACTCGCTTTCCAAAATAAAAATCATTCAAAACACATAGATAAACATTTCGAATGTAAATCGGCGTCTTGGCACACTCTTGCAACCTATATAAGTGAGGGAGGCGATAGTCGCACCCCGGAAAACAAGAGGTGTGATGTGGAAATGTTTTTTTCAAAGTGTCCCCGTTGCGGGGACTATGCGTTCGAAGCCCTGGATGGCCACGGGTTTTGCGTCCAGTGTAATTTTTTTCCTGAGGAGTGGGACGAGGACGCGGGAAGACTCATTCCTAGGTGGGCCGAGAAGGCGCTGAGGGGCGATGGAAATCATCGAACGATAGATTTGGAAATAAGTGAAGTCGCAACACAAGGCAGTGTTGATGAGGCAGCTTAAGGGCGATCGCGCAAAGGTTAATTTATAGAGAAACAAAATATTTTTAGATTGGAGAGATTTATGAAGTCAGACAAGAGAACAAAAATTATGAAGTGGATTGGGCCACTCAAGAGCACTGTAAGTTCAGCATGGACCCGGATCAAGAACTACAATGCGAGCATTGTAGAATATTACGATTACAAAAATAGAATCGAAAGTGACCCCCGCGAGAAATATCGATATTTCGAACGGGGGATTCGATGAGCTACCAAGATCAAATTGATAACCGAATTCTGGCCGTTGGAAAGGCAATGCTAGCGGCACTCCTATATGTTGCTCTGATGCTTTTTCTAGTGACCACGACTGTAAACCATAGACTCACGCTCGAAGTTAAAAAGAGTGCGCAAGATAAAACCGAGACGACAATCATTAGTATCGGAGTTGTTCAGGACGATGTCGAAGACCTAGCTGACGTAGAAAGCGTTAGAGAGATCCCGGTCGTTGAACAGGGGCAAGGCCCTGTTGAGCCGAAGACGGTTAACGTCAATGGCCCCTATGAAGTCAAAATAGAAAATAAACAAAAGAAAAATGGAGACAAATAGATGCAAAAATCACTTCTAGTTTTAACCACTGTATTCGGATTGATGTTGAGTGCCTGCACGACCTGCCCCAGTAAATCACCCGATCGCCCAGAACGAGCGTGGCTACATGAACGCATGTCTTCGATCCGAAACTAGCAACTCACTAATCCATCAAAGCGGGAGGAGAAGTTATGTGCAAACAAAGAAATGGAGTTCGGTTTGAGAAGAGGCCAATTTTTACAGAAGTCGACTACGAAATCGTTAGAAAAGCGGTGGCGGTACTTTCTCCGAAGGAGCAGAAGATTATACATCTTCACTTTTGGGAGGGCCTCTCGGCGACAGAAATTTGTAGGGAGATGGACATGCCTTGGCATGTTGTTGAAAGGTGTCTCGCTCGTTCATTTGAAAAGATAAGGAAGTTTTGCCTCTTTGATCCGGTGTTTAGCCGGTCTGAGCTGGGCAATGTAGTAAGGGCCGCTTAAGAATAAAGTCTATTCAAGGTAAGTCTTGGGGCGCTCAAGGAGAAATATAAAATAGAAGCTTGGAGTAAAGTTAATGCAAGAAAATAAAATGGTTCCAGAAAGTAATGAGAAGATTCAGTCAAAGCGATTTCGTTTCGATATTTTCAGGGGTGAAAGAAATTCAGATGGCAAAGTGTCAAAGCTCAAATCCGTTGGGCATGCGCTTCTTTTTGAGGGGTCAAATACCTACAACGTAAAACTCAACACGTTTCTTGGCGTGGATTTTTTTCTTTTGCCTGAACGAAAGGAAACGGAAGAGGCCGATTACGTCATTCTCACTCGGGAGCCGTTTCAGCGACTCGGCCGGAAATTCTATTGGCATAACGTCGGGCAGGCGAGTTTTCTTAAGACTCCAAACTCGGGTCTTATGGAAATGAAGTGGGATTTATTCGGACATGGCGACATCTATATGAGCCTGTATCCAATCGAAGTGGGCGCCAGAGCCGGAGAACAGGTAAGCGCCGGAAAAGTGGACGACGAGAGTGTCGCGCAGCAATCTGCCGCATAGGATGCCGTCGTAGCGTTTGCGGCTTGAAGGTGAAAAAAAATCAGGAATCGATATCGAGGACTTCTTCAAATTGTATTTGTGAAGGGGTCATAAATGAAAAATAAAAAGTCGGATCTTGGAATGCGCACGGGTGAGATATTTGGATGGAGCCTAATCGTCGGAGCAATGATGCTGGCCGCAAATCCAGCGTTTGCAAGTTTTGAATCCTCCCTAATTGGAATCAAGACGAAGTTGACGGGACTCATTTTGCCGCTGCTTGCGGTGATTGGGCTTGGGTTTGCTGCTATCAGTTTCTATACCGGGAACCCTGATGCCAAACGCCATATTACCTATGCGCTTATCGGATGTCTCATTGGATTTGGAGCCGATGCCATCGTTAATTTCATCGCCCAGACAGTCAACTAAGCTTAGCGGCGGTTTGTAATTATAGCGGCAAAGCGGGACGGCCTCGCGGTCCATCACTTTTTTGGTTTGGGGAGTGATGGACCGTTGAGGCCGAATTAGGACCGATCTCAATTTTTTTTGGAGGTGAATGATGTCACTACTTGTAAGCAAGGTACCACGCTCTCTTGAAACGAAGGCAAAGCTTTTTGGTTTTGAGCTCGGCGACCTACTACTTATTTTTTTGTATCTTTCGGTTAGTAACTTAATTTTTGGCACGACCGTACTTCGGCCCTACGCCGTATGGCTTGGTACATTGGCGTTGGCCGGAACGCTTTATTTTGTAAAACGCGGTAAGCCCGACGGATATCTTCAGCACCTAGGAGAATACTCGCGCCTTCCGGGCCTACTTTCAGCCGGAGTGCCGGATACGGAATACTACCCGTACTTAAAATCAAAAATAATTTCGCATGTGGCCGATGTCTCACTGGCCGCGCCTACTCATGGAGAAAAATAATATGGAATCGCTAAAACTCTTGTCAGGACTTAAGCCCCGCCCCTTTGGAGAATTCACCGAACATCAGGCCGAGTTCTCGCTAGCACGCGAACTCCCGTACTGGGACGTGCTTGATGAGGTGGTAGTTTTATCGGATGGAAGCCTTGTTTGTGGGCTAAAGCTCCAAGGCGTCGCGCTTGAGACACTAGACTCGGACCGCATCAATCAAATGACGATTGAGTGGCGGTCCGTGCTCAATAGTTTGCCGGATGGAATGGAGGTCGGCATTCTCCACGAGCGTAATTCGGATCTGGAACCAGTGATTGCGGCCCATGAGGGTGAACGCGACCAAGGAATGCTGCCCAATGTTCGTTGGCTGTCTGACCACCGGATTGCGTCACTCAGGGCGGCGATTCTTGCCGAGGATCTATTTAAGACGAGCATTTCTCTTTTTCTTTACCGGCGACACAGTGGCGAAATGTCCGGCGGTAGTCACTCTATTTTTAAGTCGTTTTTCTCAAAGCCGAAACGATTCCATGAGATCAGACAAAAAGAGCATAACGACGCGCTCAAAGAGCTGATGCAAACGCGTGACGGGATGAAGCAGCGCCTCACTGGGGCTGGCATTCGCTCCGAGAACTTGAGTGGCCCCGACGCGTGGCAACTCATTTACCGGTTTATGAATCCCGGCCGATCAAAAATCGAGCCGACTCCTAAGATGAGTGCCTTGCATAGAGAACAAGAATTTCTTCCGGAAGAGTTGAGTAAGGTTCCATCTCTCGCCCTGGCGAGCCCACGCGAGCAGGCAGTCTTTTCTAGTTTGATTCAAGGCTACGACTCATTTTACTTGGATGGATTTTATTACCGCGTGGTCACGTTAAAAACGTTGCCGGAATTTACGCACTCAGCACTGATGGGTAAACTTCAGGGATTGTCGTTTCCGCACCGGACTTATGTTCACATCAAGGTTCCCGAACAATCGCAAGAACTATCAAGCCTCCAGAGTAAACGGCGTATGGCCCACTCCATGTCTATGTCCAGCGGTGGGCGGGTGACGGATTTAGAGAGCGAATCCAAACTTCAGGCGACGGAAGAACTTCTTCGAGAGTTGATTAATACAGGACAGAAGATTTTCTATTTCCAGGTCGCGGTTTTATTGAAAGCTGAAACAAGAGACGAACTTGATCTGCAAACCAAAGCAACACTTTCCAAAATCCGGGAGTTAAATGGCGCCGAAGGGATGAGCGAAACCGTCGCGACGTTTAAGGTTTGGAAGACGTTACTCCCCTTTGGAAATACCGCGATGGTAAGACCTAAGCGGGTAAAAACCGATAACCTGGCTGACTTTCTCCCACTCTATGAGCCCTACTCAGGCCCAAGCGATCCCGGATCAAAGCCAGTATGTTTATTACAATCAAGATCCCAGGGGCTCATCTCCTATGATCCGTTCGATGCAAGGCTGCCAAACTACAATACGCTTGTGACGGGAAGTTCGGGGGCCGGAAAAAGTTTTTTGAATAACTTAGTCCTCCTCCAATATGTCACCCGGCGACCCTACATCTACATCATCGACGTGGGTGGCTCTTACAGAAAAATGTGCGAGTTTCTAGGCGGCCAATACATCGAGGTTACCCCACCGAGGGCTGGAGAAGAATGTAAACCGATTAATCCATTTGAGTTGCCTGAGGGACAGGTCGAACCATCGCCACAGAAACTAAAATTTCTGCTCGCGATGTTTGAAAGTATCTTAACTGATGAGGACGGCGACAAGCTCGCAAAGCTTGATAAAAGTCTACTCGAAGAGGCTTTGGTTCAAACCTATGTGAAGGCAAAAAATGACGGAAAGCAATGCCCAACAATTTCTGATTTCTCGGCGGCCCTCACAACATCAGAGGATGTGAACCTTAAAAATTTCTCAAAAATGCTTTACCCCTGGACCGGAAACCGCCCCTACGGAAGACTGCTCGACGCAAAAAATGAACTCGATCTAAAAAGCGATGTCGTCGTGTTTGATCTAAAAGGGTTGTTCAGTTACCCGGACCTGCAAAGCGTCATGATCCTCATCATCACGGATTTTATCTTGGGGAAAATCGAAAGCAAAAGTGCCGAATCGGCGGGAAGACGAAAACAAATTCTCATGGATGAGGCGTGGGAGTTACTCAAGACGCGTGCGGCAAGTTCTTTTATGGAGTACTGCGCCCGAACCCTTCGAAAAACGGGCTCGGGTATTACATTCATCACCCAAGGTTTAGAGGAAATTGTGGCCAGTCCGATTGGGAGCGCCATTTTATCAAATACCGCAACGAAATTTATCCTTCTTCAACGAGGTGATCTTGAGCCCATTCGAAAGATATTAAAATTAAATGATCAGGAAATGGCGCTTATCGCGTCTCTCGGGCAGACAAAAGGTAAGTTCTCAGAAGCCTTCTTAATGGCAAATGAGGATCGCGCCGTCATTCGCGCATGTCCAACGCCGCTTGAGTATTGGCTTGCGACAAGTGATCCCTCCGATAACGGGATGCTAGAGGAACAAAGGATCAAGTGGCCCGACAAAACCCTGTCTGACCATATCCATTACTTGGCGACGAACTTTCCTCATGGAGCTGCGGCCGGGAAGTCAACACCGATTGGGGGTACCCATGATCAAAAAAAAGACTCGGTCTAAATGGAGGTCAGCGGCAATCGGCGTGCTTCTTATTATGGGAACGATCGTTCCCCAGAGATCCGCCCGAGCGGATTTCTGGGGCGGCGACCTCCCCCTTTTAATGGAGATTGTCGTAAATACGCTCCAGCAGATTTCTCAGTTAAAAATGATCCTATCGCAAGGCAAAGATACGCTCGGATACATGCAAGATATTAACTCCGGGATTCGCGATGCTATGCAGATTCTACAGACAATGAATTCGACTCTAAAGCCGGGTGTGCTCTCAGAGCTTGGATCATTAAGTGAGGTCTTAAATGCGGTTGGGCAGATTTACGGACGAATTCCGCGCTCTCCTGACGCGAGAGTGCAAGAAACCACGGACCAAAGTATTGCCGAGAGCATTCATCTGCACAATGAAGCGTTCCGGTATGCTGATCGGATCGACCCAGAAGCGGAACGAATAAAAGACTATGCGCGTGTGGTGAGTCCGCAAGGAGCGGAAAGGCTGACGGCACAATCAATGGGTGTACTCATCACCGTGATGAATCAGGTTTTACGCACCAACGCGGCACTGCTTAAGGTCCAAAGTGAACAACTGGCGCTGATGAATCGTAAAGAAAAAATCGGATCGCAGCAGTTTAAGACGCAGTACGAAGGATTATCAAAAGCGTTTACCGATCTCAATCACAACAGTTACGCGCTCCCCTCGCTTTCACCATAAAGCGTCGAGCATATTTTTAGGCATAAAAAAATGAGTGAGGCCCAGGATCTCTAAAAAATTTTGGAGGTCACTCATGGATAATTTTGAACTCTTAGGGAGCTTGGCCAGGAATCTCCATCAGGAATTTAGGTCGCTCTATTTTGTCATACTCCCCGTTTTCTTTGCGCTCGCGGTCGCGATTGCGTGGTTTAAAAATCCGGTGGGGAGCCCTGATTTTTTAGATATTATGAAACGGGCTTTTGTCGCAACGATACTACTAGCTGGATTTCAGGAAATTTCAGATACGATTCTTTTCGTCGCCAATGGAGTTGCCGACAAAATCAGCGATATGAGCGGGCTTGACACTATTTTTAGAATGGTCGGGGAGAAAACACAGAGCTATCCCAATTCATCGGTGAGCCTGCTCCTTGGATTTAACGATTTGATCGTGGCCGTTATTTCGTATTGCTCTTACTTCGTTCTCTATATTGCCAGGTATATTATGGTCGCGCTCTATCATTTTACTTGGGTTTTTCTTTCGTTGATTTCCCCGTTCTTACTTCTGTTTCATCTCTTCACGTCAAGGATCACGATCAACCTATTTAAAAGCCTCATTGAGGTGGCGAGTTGGAAAATAGTTTGGTCAGTGCTGTCGGCGATGCTGCTTGCACTTCCCTTCGGCAACGCCTACATGGCTGACGGAAATTATCTGACCGTGATTGTTCTCAACTTTGTGATCGCGCTTTGTATGCTCGGTACTCCGTTTGTTGTGAAGTCACTGATTGGAAGTGGCCTTGCGTCGATGAGCGGCGCCCTCGGGCCTGCGGTTGCGGCCACAATGATTGCGGCTCCGGTGAAAGCCATGAGTGCAGTCAATTTCAGCAGAGGAGTGATCTCGGATACCGCGGGCTACCTCAGTCATAAACGAAATGAGTTCATTAATAAACCACTTCCGCTCAATGCCCAGGTCCCAGCAGGCAATTCGTTTTCTCAACAGTTATCGGGAAGGTCGGTGCCACCACCACCGGGCGCACAGGAAAATAGAAATTACTCACGGGAAATTGCTCAAGCTCCAAAACCTCCACAAAGAGAAAGATAAAATATGATTCGAAATGTAAAACGCACTTGGTTTGAAGTATGGGGCGAAGCCCAGGCTCAAAACCAGATACTAAAAGGTCTTGTTGCGCTCCTGCTACTCGCATCGAGCGCACAAACCGTGGCCCTTGTCATCTTATCGCTACGAAAACCAATCTTGATTGCGGTGACTGAGGATAAAACGCAGGTTCTAACCGTCACACCACCCGGTGATAAACTTCTTGAGGCTGAAGTAAGGCGTGCCGTCTCTGGCTACGTCACGAGTCACTACAATTGGGACTACGCTCAGGTTGATGCCGCCTTTGATCTGGCCGCGAAATATGTAGCGCCTGAATTTGCGAAGCAGTTTTCGCAGGCCAATGCTCAGCAAATCAAGGTCGCAAAAAAGAAAAAAGTGTCTCAGAAATTCTATTTCTCAGACCCAACCGTTGATATTGCGTCTCGGCACGTGAAAATCGACGGCAACCGGATTCTTCTTGTCGAAGGGCTCAGGGCTGCGAGTGCTCTCACGCTCGACGTGGAATTTGATTACGGCAAAAGGACAGCGCTTAATCCCGAAGGAATTTATATCACAGGAGAAACTCTTATCCCTCAACACCCTTGAGGCGAGAAAGGAGGAGAGCTTATGAAATGGCTTCTCTTCGTGTTTTTTACTCTTCTACTTATCCTATCGTTTCCGTTTGCAAGAGCAGGCGTAACGAATCAAAAAACTAGGACTATTTCAATTGGAGAAACAGACGTGAGTCCGATTCGTACCGCGATGGGATATTCAACGATCTTACAGTTTGATGCTAAACCCACGGCGGCGGTACTTGGCGATCAGGATGCATTTCGGGTTGAGTATGTGGGGCAATCGTTGACGGTGAAGCCCCTGATTAGATCGGCTGCAACTAACCTTTTTGTGTTTACGGACTATGATAGGTATAATTTTAAACTCGTAACCGTCGGCGCCGATACTGTTGACTACATTGTAAAGATTCAAAGGAAATCAAAAGCCACTCAGAATGATAGGCTATCATTTGGCGCTTCCGCTCCGGAAAATAGCGAAGGTGAGATACCCAGCGATGAAAAGATCACTACCAAGGCAATTGGCAGGCAGTCGCGCTGCGGCTCCCTTACGTTCAAGGTAAATTCCGTGTCCGTCGGAAGTACAAAGAAATGGGTCTCTATCTCATTTCTAATCAGTATTGATCCGAAGGCGATTCGTAAAAGCTTGCAGCGATTTGAGCCCGGTGATTTCGCGGTCGTCCAGGAAGAAAAGTCGCTCCCCATAGAAAGCCTATTCTTTGATGGCCTCGTGTTTTCAAAAACGCTCGGAAAAATAAAAGGGGTCGCAGTCCTTGATCGCGCACAGATCAAAAGTGGGAAAATCGTTTTGGTTCGGTTTTCGGCCGATTTCATAAAACCGGGATGTGCATTTATTCAGGTTAAACTTTCATCCCAGGAAATTTTAAATCCCCCGAGAAAGTGAGTGATCTCATGGGAAAGAAAATTTCCATTCATCAGTATTTTGTGAGCGAAGCCGATCCGTTTAGCCAAAAAAAGAAATTTAATGGAAAAACATTGGGAATTCTCGCTGGATCGCTTGTGGGTCTAGCAATTTTGGTACTTCTCGTCTGGGGCGGCGAAACAGAACGCAAGGTTAGCAAAAACGCTGCGGAACTCATAGATGCCGCGACTGTCGATCAAATGAAGGGGGCGAAGCCTCAGGACTTGGCAGGTTCTCCTACAATTGGGCAACCGGGATCGTTTTACTCAAGCTTCGGTAGTGGTGCCGGTGGATTCTCTGCGCGTCGAGGTGGTGGCATGGGTGGCAGCAATCGCCAGTACACGGCCTCGCAACTGGTGCGCCCTGGAGACGGTTTGGGCGGGAGTACTGGCGATAAGCTCCCTATCGGATCGCTGATCCCGCTAAGGCTTCTGAACCGCGTCGTTTCAAGTGATGCCTCAGCTCCGGTGATCGCTCTCGTGACAAAGGACGTACTTTGGAAAGATAGCATCGTAATTCCTGAGGGCACCAAGGCCATTGGACAAGCAATCCTTGATGACGTTTCAAAACGCCTTCAAGTACGGTTCTCCCAGTTTGTTCTCCCCGAGGGCGAGCAACGCGCGGTTGCAGGTATTGGACTTTTACCCGATGGATCGTCTGGGATTCCTGGTGACTACCATTCCGGTGAAACAAAAAAACAGATCGGGAGGTTTGTTGGAACATTTGTCGGCGGTGTCGCCGACGGGATGAAGGATCGCCAGGCCGGAGGGCAAATGGGAATAGCGCTTGAGCCGGGAAGTCTTAAGAACGGAATTTTAAACGGACTCACGCAGTCGGCATTTGACCAAGGAAAACTTTACGCCGAGGACTTAGAAAAAGTAAGGCCATTTTTAGACGTGCCCCAGGGAGTAACTTTTCTTCTTTATCTTGAAAGAGAGTTTTAATCTTATGGCAGCTTCATCTTCAGATCCGAAAGACAAAAGTATGTTCGGAGAAATGGTATTTCTCGCGGTATTGGTGTCTTTTTTTATATACCTGCTCTATCTCAAGCTATTGCCAAGGTTTATGGCGTTTTGGGTAGTCCACGGGTGGCAGGTCGAGGCAATTTCCATTCTCCTGGCACTCGTCGCGGTGCTTGGAGTGGCTATATCTCTTTGGAATCGCTACGTGGACTACGATTCTGAGCGAGCTATCACAAGAAAAGATAAACTCGCAGTCCATCTTGGCGTCGATGATTTAGGTAGAGATGTTGCTCTTAAGCAGCAGTTTAGGCGCTCCCATGCTCAGATCATAGGAACGACAAACGCCGGTAAAACGGAAAGCGCGGTGCTACCGTGGGCGATTCACGATATTGAAACAGGTTCTGGTCTACTCATTATTGACGGAAAATCAGATCACTCATTTCTCAATAAACTCTACGCCTATGTTCACAGGAGCGGAAGAGAAAGCGATTTTAGGTTGTTTTCACTCGCAAACACAGGCCCTTCATCGACGTTCAATCCCCTTGCGGGTGGAGAATCCGCTGAGGTCGCAGAGCGCGTATTCTCAAGTTTTGAGTTCGAAAATGAACACTATAAAAATATCCAGTACAAAGTATTTCTATCTATGATTAGGCTGATTCACTCGCATGGACGCGTGCCAACGTTTGCGCTCATTCAGCGGCTACTGACCGACATGATCACCCTCAAGGTTTGGAATGAAGGATGCCCCGATGATGCTCTCAAACGGGAAATTGAACTTTTTATAAAAACACCCGACAAAGAACGCTCAGAAAACATCAGTGGTCTTGACGCGAGCATCAGTCACTTTTGCGTAGGAAAAGTTTCGGAACTTTTTAACTCGGAGTCACCGCAAATCGACTTGTCTCAAGCCCTAGAAAAAGGACAGATTTGCTATTTTCAGCTTCCCACCATGTACGCTCCATTCTTGGGACGTGCAACTGGCAAGCTCGTCTTGCAGGCGCTCCAAGGTGCCATTGCAAGACGGCATCTTGGACTGACTGAGAATAAAAAATTCTTCTCAGTCTTTCTTGATGATTTCCAGGACTATATTTACCCAGGCTTCGGGGCGCTTCTCAATAAGTCGCGCTCCGCCGATATCGGCGTCGTGTTTTCGCATCAATCTTTGGGGGACTTGAGCAAAGTGAGCCCGGATTTTAAAGATGTGGTGCTGACTTGTACGAATGTAAAGGTTGTTATGAAAAACAACGATCCCGATGCGCGCGATTACTTTTCTAGAAGCTTTGGAACTTTCTCGACTGAAAAAACGACAGAGCGGCAAACCAAAACGTTCTTTGGGAAGACTAAAACCGGAGAAGAATCCGTGCGTGGCGTTGAGGAATTTAAGATCCATCCGAATCTGATCAGTGAACTTCCGACAGGACACGGAATTGTTGCCATTCCTCATCCAAAGGGTACGAAAATTATAAAAGTAAAATTTGCGATGAGAAAAAATCTGCCCGTCATTTCGCTACCTCAGGTTAAAAAACCGCCTTTTATTCTATCTCAGGCCATGATCCCGCCATTTAGTCAGGACGAAACTCATCACAGGGCAAAATAGAAACCTAAAGCTGCCGTTTTCGGCAGATGCAATGGGGAGAGTCTTTATGCAATCAATTAAACTTATTATGGGTCTTATGATCCTCGGAGTTATCTCAGGCTGTGCGTCGAGCGGAAAATCAACACTTTTTGGATCAGGCGTGGGTGCGGGAGTCGGTGCGGGAATTGGCGCGATGGTAGACCCTGGTCCCAAGGGCGAAGGTAGGATTCGAAACGTATTCATTGGGGCTGCGGCCGGAAGTCTTGTCGGTGGCGCCACGGGTTACGTTGCACACGAGTCTATCGACAAACGAGAAAAAGATTCATTTGAAAAGGGAAAAGAGGACGGGAAGAAAATCGCGCCCGACTACCAAGGCGATATTGGAGAGCCCGTACTTATTCCGGCAAAAGTTGAGCCAAAATTTGTCGACGATCAAGTTCGCGGCAATGTGTTTGTGCCAAAACATATGGAGTACCGAATTGTGGAGCCCGCGCGATGGAGCCGTTAAGCGTTGGGCCACGTAAGATAGACGGCAAGAGAATTATTTTTCTCCAAGAGCGGGACATTTTAATTCTCAGGCATCTTCTTATTCACAGGTTTGCAACCGCAGAACAGATTCGAAATCTATTTTGGAGTAAAGAACTTGCGTATCCGAATCACTATCGAAGGCTGGGAGAACTCATGAGGGAGCGCTTTATTCAAAAACTCGTCGGAGATCACGGTGTTCATCTTGGCTATACATTGACGCCGCAAGGAATCTCTTATCTCAAACAATCAGGCGCATCCGTCGATACAACGCAGACAAAGCGCGTGTTTTACCGAAGCACATTTGCTCACGACAAGGCACTCAATGACGTGCGAGTTATTTTAGAAAAAAGTCCGATCGTTAGTGATTATTTCTCGGAACTTCAGGTCAGGGTGACGCTCGCAAAACGTCACGGTATTCAAGCCAGCCGAGATGAAAAATACAAGGTTCCAGATGCGCTTTTCACGTTAAAAACTAGAAAAGGACCTCTGGTGGTGGCCTTAGAACTTGAGATGACTCTCAAATCAAAGGCCCGGTATCAGAAAATATTTGAACAACTCTCGATTAACTCGGACTTCCAACTGATCTTTATCATCGCTAAAACTGAGTCGATGAAAATTCGGCTTATAGAACTTTTAAATGAGGTCAGAAGAAATAATGTTTGGGTAAAGGCGCACCGGATTAAGCCTGGATTCTATTTTTCAACTCTCACGGAGGTAATGGCGATGGGGCTTGATGCACGTATGCATGGCGAGGGCGAAGAGTTCTCCTTGAATGACTTGGCAAAACCAAAAGATCAAATCGCACCGTAGTTGGGTGACACTCCATGTGTCGACGGATTCGGATAAAAATTGGAGCGTAAAAGTGGAGCTAAGTCCGTGAAACGAGGACCGCCGCACCCATTTTTCCAAACTGGACCCACACCGCGATTCCGAACCTGACCACCCTCCCTCTACGATGGAAGGTGGTCAGGTTCGGAGGGTGTAGGTGGTAGTAGTAAAAATGGGTGCGGCGGGGGGATGGGGATTGGATATTAATTATTTTAATTCAATTTAAATTTAAGAAGAAGAAGAAGAAGGGGGAAGAAGACGGGGACAGGGAACGGGAAAAATTCGGGCTATGGTGCGTGTCGTGCAGGCGCTGGGAAGGCCAGAGAGATGAAGCGTAGCGAGGGATCTCGGGGATTGGATGTGTTCCGCAATTAGAAGACTTTGGGCTAATCGGTCGTTGCGCTCACAAGAGCCAGTGCCAGTCCCGCTTGAAGGCCGGGCCTGTCATGTCTCTTGCCGACTCCACGCCCGGCCAAAGTCTCGGGCGGAACGGAGTTCGGGGATTGGGACATTTTTTTCCGGCGGGGAGTGCTTTCCAAGCCCGCCGGGAAAAAATGTTTCTGGGGGTGAAACCAGTTCAAAAAACATGGAGACCTACCTTATGACAACGACCGTAACCCTTTCGTGGAATATTCATTGCTTTGCTTGTGGCCAATTGTTCGATGCCCCGGAGTTTGACAGCCCGTGCCCAGCCTGTGGCCCAGGCATGGATTGCGAAGTGATGGCGTTGGATGCCGAATTTGAGAAGTACGACATTCAATATCCGGGAACATGGCGCGAGATTATGAAGCTTCATGATCTTACGACTTATACCGAGGATGAGCTTCGCACCTGTTATGACCAAATGCTCGATGAGTGTAATCAGAAAATCAGGATTGGAAATCTAACCTACTGCCCGAGTCAGGTCCTCAAGGACTGTGATCCGATCGCGTATCGGATCGGTCTCGGCGAATATATAGATGTAGATTTCACGGAGCACCCCTACTTGGAAGGACAGTACATCCGAACTGAGGAGTTCGAGGACGCAGCCTAGAAAAAGTTTAGCGCGGCCGACGATAATGAAACGGCGGCCGCATTTTCTTAATCCCTATGGAGATAATTCAAATGCAACACAAATGGACTAACGCCTGCAAGGGCGATGTTAAGCGCGCCTCCGCAATTTCGGTTTTGATGGATAAACACCCGGCTCTCATTGACTGGATGTTTCGAGAGGACAAGCCCGAACTCAAAGCATCACCAGGGCAAATTCTAAAGCGCGCCGGAGCATTTTCAACCGGAGAAAAAATCCTAATTCAACTCGCACTCGATATTTGGAGCGGTGACGGTGCGACTAAAATTCTGGACCTTGATCGGCTTGATCCCGGAAATTTTAAAAATGCACTTTCAGCCATCGAGCTGATGAGGGGGATCTGAAATGGAAACAGTAAAACTTGCAAAACTCGCGGCAACTCCGGTTGCCGACGAAGCGCTTGACCGGATGGTAAAGGCTACAAATGATGGGTTCACGGCGGGCAGACTCACGAAAACCGAACTTCTTTCCTGGGCGATTCTCTACTTCGAGAGGCATTCCTTTGAGAAGTGCGTCGAGAAAATTCGTGAGGCGCACTTTGATCAAGTGGCCTACCTCGAAAGCGTTGTACGCGAGATGAAGGGGGCAAGAAAATCGGGCGCTGATGGGAAAAATCTTGCGGAGCTTTTAGCGCCGCTCACAGCGGGAAAGCCGGCGCCGCAGCACAGAAAGAAAGCTTCGACCATTGGGGAAAGTTCCCAATTAGTTGCAAAGGCACTTGACAATTAAACTACCAATGGTAGTTTAATTGAATGAGCGCAAAAGAGGTGGAAAACCTTCGCATAAGATTAGGATTGACCCAGGCAGAACTGGCCCGCGCGCTTGGACTTGCTAATGGAAACGTCATCTGGCGATGGGAAAGCGGGTCTCGCGCTCCCAACGAGGCGTTGCGGCGCCTCTTTTGTTATCTCAATGATCTTACCGAGAACGAAGCAATGGAAGTGATTGAAAAGCTTTCCACCTACGGCAAAAAGAAGGTTCGTAAAAAAACATGACCAACTTTTATTTGAAATGTTTGGAGCAAACTTATGGGGACGCGAAGCATTCGCTCACCCAGGCGTGCATCCAAGGTTGTCGTCTCGGTCACATTGACGCCGGTATATATTTCGGAGGAAGAAAATAATGAGCGCATTAAACGACTCTCAAAAAAAATCATCGCCTGTGTCGAGTCACTCACGCGAGCAGGAAGAAAGTCTAAGGACTCAGAACAATCGATTCAAGAGGACCCACTCAACCGGATCGGACTCGAAGAGGTCCTCGGTCTCAAATAGTGGAGTCCGTTTTAGGCTTGGAGCTTATGTCAGGATTTCACCTAGCGATGAGGTCCGCGACGAGGGATCGCTTGTTTCTCACCCTCAGCGGATCAAGGCATTTGTTCAGCAAAAGAATGATTCAAACCCCGGCTGGGGCGAAATCGTTGAGTGGTACACAGATAAGGATTTATCCGGCGGAAATCTTAATCGCCCGGCACTCAAGCAAATGTTTCAGGATGTAAAAGACGGAAAAATAAACTCCATTGTCTTTACGGAGCTATCGCGCCTTAGTCGCGACATTCACGACTTTTGCCAGATCAGGGATTTTCTAAAGCAACATGACGCGGTTTTCTTTAGTCTCAAGGAGAGCTTCGACACTTCAACCCCGATGGGCGAAATGATGGTTTTTTCGATGATTAACTTTGCCCAGTTTGAAAGGCAAACCATTATCGAACGAATCAAGAACGGTTCACGCGCCAGAGCTGAGCGAGGACTCGCAAACGGAGGGCAGCGTGTTTTAGGGTATGATCCTGATCCCATGAAGCGTTGCCACCTTGTGGTGAATGAGCCTGAGGCGGCGAGAGTTCGGGAACTTTTCACAAAGTTCATGGAGCTTGGGAGCGTTACGAAATTAAGGGTGCATCTCAATGAAATCGGTTCACGGACAAAAAGTTACGTGACTAAGGACGGCAAGCAAACCGGAGGAAAGCGCTGGACGGAATCCTGCCTTCACCGTTGTCTGACCAATTTCGCGCTGATCGGAAAACGCGAGATCAACAAAGCTAATCGCCATATCTCGGATGAAAATCTTAAGGAGCACGATCGGTACCGGATGGTCGACGCTGCTTGGCCCGCAATCGTGGATGAATCTGTATTCTGGCAGGTGCAAGGCGTTCTAAAGGACAACCAAAAATCGTCGAGAAAGCAGTCGCGGGTATATATTCTTCGTGGATTCTTAGAGTGTGGGCTATGTGGGGATGCGTTAGTCGGGAAGGCCGCCAATGGAAGAAATAGTAAATATTTCTACTACGGCCATATGCGGAAGCTTCTTACCGAAGGGGATCGGCACCTGAAACGCTGCGAGCTTGAGAGAATTCCGGCGGAGCGAATTGAGGAAGCAGTTTTTGGGCGACTCATGGAAATCGCCGAGGACAAAAAAGTTCTCGTGCAGATGGCCCAAGATACGCTCGGAAAACGTGCGGAACATATAAAGGAGCTGACCTCTCTGGTGCAGGCGAAAGAGCAGGAGAAGCGAAATCTTCAGCGGCAAATTGGTAATCTCGTATCAGCTCTAGCCGATGACCCGCTTGGAACGGCATCAAAGACGATTAAGTCACAAATTGGAGAGCGGGAATCTCTTTTAGAGCAGGCCATCGTCGCACTAAATGAGTATCAAATGGAGCAAAGCGCCGAGGAGAAAGTCGTAAATATTGAGCCTTCGTTTCGTCTATTCCAGTCGTTCAAAAAGAATTTTCATAGCCTCTCACAGGTCCAGCAACGCGATGTTTTGCGAGATATGCTCGTAAAGATTATCGTTACCAAGAACGGTATAAAGGAAGGTTACAATCTTCTATTTTCGGGCACGCTCGGGGAGCAGGGTTTGGGTCTTGATCCGTTTTTTGATTCGGACATAAAAAAAGACCTGGTCGGGGAAGTTCCCCTGGCCAGGTCTGTATCTAATCGGACTTTGGTTCGTCCAATATGTTGTTTGGTGGACACGACAGGAGTTGAACCTGCGACCCCCTGAATGCAAATCAGGTGCTCTCCCAACTGAGCTACGCGCCCTTACTAAAGGAAGCTTGAAAAAACACCGTTTAAAAGGCCTTGTCAAGCGCCCTAAAACAAAAAAAACAGCAGCTTCGCTTATTCCTTCGGCTGGCCCAAAAATCCCATGATATTGCCGTCCTCAAATTTCTTGGTAAATTCTCGGTACTCTGAGTTGTCGATAGGTCCAAAAAAGTTCTCAAGGAAGCTAGTTAAATCTCGATTAGGGTTTGTGCCTACCGTTTTTATTTTCCCCTTCAAAACTCCTGATTGAGGCAATCCTTGTTTGTTCATCTTAAGTTCCAAATTCATATTGCCATTGAGTTCTTCACTTTGAAAATCCAACTTTGAAAGACTTAAAGTTCCGTCACTCAAGTTCCCAAAAATCTGGGTTTTTCCCATATTGAAGGGCATCGAAAAAAGTGGGGCGCCGCCAAGTTCCAAATTATTTAAAACAAACTGACTTAACGATAAATCAAGCTCCGTTTTTGAATTTTCCGAAACTGCCGCACCTATCGCAAAATTCTCCAGTTCCAATCTTCCACTAATGACGCCAGTGAGATCAGTTGTTTCGGGTACCATGGGACGCGCGAATTCGATAAGAGGCACCAAATCGATTTCATCAAGTTCAGCTTCAACATTGAGCGAAGAGGGAGAATAAATAGGAGAAACGCGGATAGACGCATTCAGGGAACCTTTTTTAGAACTTCCTTTTTCACTATCGTCCATGTCGCACAAAATTCCAAAAGAGAGCTGCAAAAAAATTAAGCGAGTAAAATGGGGTGCAATCAAAGCCTTTTTACATGAAAGACTCTTTCCAGTGTTGCCAACAATATTGAGCGATTCCAGTTGAATTCCAAGGATCCCGCCTTTGCTCAACCCCAAGCCCAAACCACTTCCAAAAGAAATTTTTGCAATTTCCACATCGTAACCCGTCGCCTTGCTCGCCTGTGCCGCGATCATTGTCTTTACTCTATTTAGTGGAAAAAAAATTACCAATCCCAAAATCAAACCTACAAAAAACAAGAGTAGCGAAAGAATGAGTTTCTTTTTTGCGGTCATAAACTAGATATCCTCATCAAAGGGTGGAGGAGGTGGAAGTTCGGCCCCAAAATCGTCATTGCTAGGAGGGGGTGGCGCCGCAAAATCGTAGTCATTGCTCGGGGGAGGCGCGCTGGGATCTACATTTCCGGGATCAGAATTCGGCGCGGTCGCAGAGTTTGTGCTTCCGTCACTATTGGGAATTCCATTTGCAGGATTTCCTAATGTTTGATTCAGTTTTCCGCCCTCAGCGGCGTTAAAAGATAATTCTGCTGTGAAGTTGAGAAGCTGAGGATTCTCGGGATTGACTTTTATATTGAGACTTGAAAATTGCAAAGCAGGATACCATCCATCTAACTGAAAGAGGAAGTTCACGCTTTGCAAAATCGAAACTTGTTCAAGCACAATAGAAATATTTTGCCCGCTTTTTTGAACTTTGGTAAAATCAAGAGGCACTCCGTTCAATGCGAGAAACTGATTCAGCGATGCTTCAATCTCGTCGATTGAGCCAGACGGCAAAGCCGTCCATCCTTGAGGCCTTGGTGCGGGCAGGTGGGTCACGTTGACTGAACTGTTGAAACCTTGCATGTCGCCAATGATGTTGTGATAGGCAGAGTTTTCATTTTTCTTTAAGAGGACTCCGATTACCGGAAGAAACAGTACAATGGTAAAACTTAAAATGAAAAAGATTAGCAATCCCGCTTTAATACGCTTTTGGTATCGGGGGTCGAGTGCTTCAAACTGGAGTGTGACTTTTTCAAATTGAGAAGACTCTTCGAGTTTGGTAGCCAGAGAAATAATTTGCGATTTAATATTTTCTAAAACCTCAGATACCTTGCTCATAGAGAAGTTCCTTCGATCGTAGCATTTATTTTTAAAGTTTTAGAATTGTCAATTCTCTTGATACTCACAGTATAGCCTTTGTCTTTGAGAGGTTTTTCGATTTGGCCTTTGATCGTCTCAATTTCGGTTTCACTCGTCGATTGATTGAGGGCAATTATCGCTTCGAATTCGGCTTTCGGTGATCCAGATCCTCGGCTTGTGAAACTTGAGACTTTTGAAGTCGTCGTCATTGCCAAAGACAAATCTAGTAAAAGTTGACTCTTAGGAACGCCTTTTTGCTCAATTTCTCGACTCGAAAGTTCTTTCAGTTTAACTTTCTTTTTTTCTTCAAATCGTTTGCGAAGTTCAATCAATGTTTCCGCTAAGCGATCTGCGGTCTTTCCAGCATCACGATCAATGCGACGGTATTCGGTAGCTGCCACTTTAATAAGTTCTTTGCGTTCTTCTCCAAGATAATGTGATGCCACAAGATTATAGGTGACCAAAAATGCTGTCAGTCCCAGACTTGTAATCCAAAGTGGAGCACTTTCTTTTCTAAACGCAGCTTCGACATAAGAGCTGAGAACTTTTTTACTTGCGCCTTGCGAGCGGCGAAAGTTAAGTAGCTGACTTGTTTTGCTTAGGACAAAACTATTTGCAAGCGCCAGCGCTGCCGCAAAACTGAGTTCCTTGTCGCTGGAAAGCGGCACATTGTCGGTTTTATATCCTGCAAAAATTCCCCATTCACTGACAGGAGTTCGCAATTCATCAGCAATAAATTCTTTTAAACCGCGTATGCTGCTCATGCCCCCAGTTAAATAAATACACGCAGGATGTCCTTTGTAAGTTCCTTTAAAAGACTGCATGGCTTGATAGATTTCTACAATGAAAGGACGCAATGCCACTTTGAGTTCGTCGCTTAGGTCGGCAGCTACGGCATCTGTGCTTTCGCCTAATTTAATTTCCGCTCTATGAATCAGCCATTGTTCGGCATCTTCAAAATTAATATTTTTTCGCTCTTGGATCCATTTGGTTAACTCATGACTACCATGATGAAAACTTCTAAAATCCGCCACCATTCCGGGATTCACAGGCGCTTTGATATTTTTATCGTGCGGATCTTTTTGAAAGCCTTTCATGATTGCGATTTTGGTAATTTCGTAGCCAAAATCAACAATCATGTAAGAACTCTCGTCAGTGGCAACAGCCAGTCCTTGGTGCAGGGCCATTTCACCCATGGCTTGAGAATCGAGCAAAAAGAAATTGGGTACGAGTCCGGCGACCTCTGCAACTGTGTTAAGAGTGTCCACCCACTTGCGTGGGCAAATGCCCACTAAAAATTGCGAGAGTTTGCCAATTTTCCCGATTCTTTTGATATCCAAAACATAATCACTCAAATCAAAAGGCAGCGAGTCTTCTAGGTCGCTGTAAACCGCAGGGGTGTATTTTTTTGGATCTGAAAATGGAAACTGCAGTCTTTTGTAAAAAATGGGAGCGTCAGACAATCCCATGGCAATACGCTCGGCTTTGACTTGTGAGCTTTGTAAAAATTCTTTAATTTGGTCGGCGACTTGTTGATCAGGATTTCTGGAAATTTGATAAAGACCTACCAGTTCGCGAGACTTTGATGTGTATTCAATTTCGGCAATTTTAATGGACCGCTGTCCAATATCAATTCCTAAAGCTCGAGTCATATAGTCTCCTCAATGGTGATCACTCGGGGCTCTGCCATTTTAGCAGGTCCTTTGGCTTTTGCATCAGTGGGTGGAGGGTCGGGTGGTGGAGTGGCTGCCCCAGGAGTTGAAGGATTTGCGGGGTTTGCATTGGGGTCAACTTTTGCCTCGTCCTCTATACGCACACCTAATTTGAGAGAACGTGTGGCATCTCCTACAGTGGCGGAACCGTTTAGATAAAATATTCGCTCTTCCAACGATGATTCTAGTTTTTCGGGAAAAGTGCAGCCTCTTCCATTTTTGATCTCAGGGTCAGAATCGATAAATGCCACCAAAGCTTTAATGTCTGCAAAGGGTTTTTCGGCTCTGCGCCTTTGGACGATCAACAAATCTTCCGCAGTCAACTTGGGGCAATAGGATTTGATTCTGGGAATGGGAATATGATTAGGATTCACTTTGAGTGAAGTATTGATGACCGAAAAACTGGGCGCCAATCTTTTGACAAGGTCGTCGGTCCAGCCAGAAACCATATTGAGTTCGGTGAGTGAAGTGAGCCGATCATTGCGAGGGAAAACGGGTCGCTCTCCTTTGTCATAAAGTGAATTCTCATCTCCGCCCTTGACTCGATCCGAGTCCTTATCCAACCAATCGATAAGATTTTCTACTAATTCGGTAGGCTCAAGGTCGCGATAAAGATCGTAAAAACTTTCATCTTCCATGAGGCCTTTAAACAAATTAATAATCTCATTTTGAACTTGCTCAGCCATGGTTTTGTTTGAGTTACGATAGATATTGGCATCCAAAAGATTGATGGGAATTTTAGAACCTTCCGTGTCAATCGTCATCGAAAGCGTGCCGGGCCAAACACTCGTAGCTCCCGGAAAGGGAAATGCGGGAAAAGGCATTGACCATATTCGGTCAATCATCTCATCGCTGACAGCTTCTTTAGGAATTTTTCCCGAAACTTTAAGATTATGAATTTCGCGGAACATGTAAAGCCGGAGGAGCCCAAATTTTGCTGCAGATCTCGCTAAATAGCTCGCCTGCATTCGGTCGCGTGCATTGCGTCCAATACGAAGTTCGATGCGACTGGTGAACATGATTTCTACGCTCACAACGGCGATCAATGCCATCGAGACAAGGACCAAAATTAAGGCCACACCTTTTTTTGGCGATGAAAAACATGCGGGTTTGCTGAAAGTTTTTTTCATTTGCGTTGTGCCCTAAGTGCCGCTTCCGTGATTCGAATCACAGTTGAAATCTTTTGGCCTTCCACTTTTTTGCCATCACTACGAGTGATTTCGGGTTCGTATTCGAGTTCAATTTTTACGGCTTCCGGAAGTAAATCCTGAGTTTCAGATTTTTCGGTATCCCAAGTTTCTTCCCAGCGTTCTGACCTCGGATCCCAATAGCTAAATTTTAAAGATTTCACGTGGTCGATTAAAATAAATTGCTTTAATCGATCTTGCGATTCTCGATCTTTAATGGAAGTCGCACGTTCTGTTTCGGCCCGTACGATTTTTTGCCCTTCCATTTGATAAGTGACAAAGTGAAATTCATTTTCAGGACTGTCTTCCGCCATTCGCTGGTGAGACCTCGCAGATAAAAACACATCGTTCGCTTTACCCTGAAAAATGGTGATGGGAGTGGGTTTTACGCCTTGAGGGGGTGGGGGTTCATTGGGATCCTCAGATTTTGGAGTGGGATTCCATCCCAGGTCTTCATAACGTTCAAGATAGGCAGCCGCGATATCTCGTTCAATCACCGCAAGAACCGCGCGGGCTTCTTGCAGGGCTTCGCTCTCGAAATCCACCACGGCTTTGTCTCGTAAAACCATTCGGATGGATGAAAACGTGGCTATCGCGAGAAAAGCTAAAAGCAGAGTTACGATTAAAATTTCTAAAAGAGTAAATCCCTCCTGCCCAGAATTTTGGATAACTTTTTTCATTCAGTTTTAGTTCCCGAGCTTCCAGTGTCTCCACCTTGAGTGGAAGACTCGCTCCCTTTGTCAAAATCATCGGCGTTGGTAGTCAAGGTGATTTTAGGTTTTGCGGGGACCAAATGGGTCACTATCGGCAGCGTTCTTTTACGACCCCATCGCTCCCATTTTACGGTCAATATAAATTCGGCAAAATTTTCTTTGATGGCCTTGTTTAAATTTCCAAGCACAAGCCTTTGTGACTGATCTTCCAGTTGCGCTGTAATGTCTTCTTCTTCCATGCCAAACGAACTTAAAAGTTTGCGCATATTGGCTTCATCAAGTTTCATCGTTGAGGGAACGAGTTTTGATTCCCAGCTATAATTTTCATTTGGCGGATCAAAAGTCCCGCTTTCTTCAGCCATAGGCGTATCTTTAACGCCGTCACGATCTATTTGCTTTTGATATTTGGGTTCAAGCTCGGCCATTTTTTGCTGAGCCACTTGAACCGCTTTAAAAAGCATTTCGCTTTCTCGAACACTTCGCGTACTCCCACTGCCTGACTTAATGATGGCTAGAATGGCGATGGCAAAAAGACCTGTGGCAACTAGAACTTCTAGGAGTGTAAATCCGTTACGATGAAAGATTTTCATTATTCTTCAATCTTTCCGTCGTTAACAATTTGGATGTTCACGCGCCCTGTGAGACTTTTTGTGGTCACTCGAAAATTTTGCGCTTTTTCTTTTCCAATTTGCGCGAGAACGACTGTGGCTTCGTCCACAAAACCTGAGGGGTAGGCGTAAATAACCACTTCCCCTTTGGTAGCAGCCACTCCTTTGCCTAAACGCCAAGATTCAAATTGCACAAGTTGAACACCGTTAGGAAGTTTGTCGATGAGATTTTTTCCGACTGCCTTAAACGGTGATGCAGGAGGTTTTTTTTCGCCATCTCCGTTTTCAACTTTTTCAGCTTCTTTGAGAGCGGCTTCTTCTTTTATTTTTGAGGGTACCAAATATCCTGGTTGCGCGGCTTCGACTTTCCAGGTTTGTTCGTCTAAATTTAAAACCACACGGTGAATGCGTCCTGTGAGAACAGCATTGTCATATGCGTAGCGCACGAGACCTGTGAAACGGCGCACCGACGATTGCACTCCCACGCGTGAAATGCTTGCAACACGTGGGATCACCGAAGTCGCAAGGAGACTTAACAAAACAATCACAAGCAAAATTTCGAGGAGTGTGAATCCCGATTTTTTTCTCGCAAAATTTTGCATCATTTAAGTCTCCCACAAACTAAGAATTCCTAGGTTTCGTCAGCACTTGAAATATCGGCGTCTTTGCCTTCGCCGCCTTCTTTGCCGTCGGGACCCAGAGATTTGATAACGTAATTTTGACCATCACTGCATTCGTAGACAAATTCTAAACCCCAAGGATCTTTGGGCACATTTTTCTTTTTGCTATCCATGTATCCATCGGGATCATAACTGGGGCATCCTCTTCCAGCCGTCGGTTTTTCAATGAGGGCTTTGAGACCACCTTGTTCGGTCGTGGGATAGAAATTGCAATCCAATTTGAAGCGATCCAGTGAAGCTTCCAGTTGTTTGATTTGAATGACAGTTGCTTTAATTTTTCCTTTGTTAGGATCAATTTGCTTAAGGACCATCGAGGCGACAAGTCCAAGCAGCACAAGCACGATCATGATTTCGAGTAACGTAAAACCTGTTTTGTTATTTTTATTTTGTTTCATTTTTCTTCTCCTTAAATATTAATTAAGCAAACTCATTCATTTCGAAAATAGGAATAAGTACTGCCATTACTATAAAACCCACAACGACGGCCATACCGAGCATCATCATGGGTTCAAGCAAACTTGTTAATGCACCGAGCGAGGTGTCGACTTGGTTTTCGTAATCATTTCCAATATTGTTTAACATGGTTTCAAGCTCACCGGTTTTTTCGCCAACTGCAACCATGTGAACAACAATCGGAGGAAACTGGCGACTTTGCTTAAGTGAATAGGCTAGTGGACGACCTTCTCCCACCATGACTCCGGCCTGTTCTACAATGTCTTCAAAAACGGCATGATCAACGACATTTCGAGTGATCTGCAATGCCGTCAACATTGGCACACCACTTTGCAAGAGAGTACCAAGTGTTTTTGCAAATCGGGCCACGGCAACTTTTCGGGTAAGGTCACCTAATATCGGGACCCTCAAAATGAGGCGATCTTTTGTGGCACGACCCACAGGAGTTTTTATATAGGCAAAAAGCGCCATGGCAGACACAATTATTGCGACAGCAATATATTCCACGTACAGCTGTAAGAAATTAGAAATCGCGATGAGAATTTGTGTCGGAAGCGGCAAGGCTTTTCGCATGTCCGCAAAAATTTGCGTGATTTGCGGAACCACTTTGACAAAAATTACACCCAAAATCAAAGTGCCAACGACCACCATGATAATAGGGTAGGTCATGGCTCCAACGACTTTATTTTTTAATTTCAGTCGCGCTTCTAAAAAATCTGCGATTCGCATGAGCACCACATCCAGTTTTCCAGAAGATTCACCCGCACGCACCATGTTAATAAACACTCGGTCAAAAACATTTGGAAATTGCGCAAATCCTTCACCCAGTCCTTTACCTTCGGAAACACTTTGGCGAATGGCACTGAGAATTTTTTTAAGTTTAGGATTTTCCTCTTGCTCTACCATTGCAGAGAGGGCTTCCACGACGGGCACGTGGGACTTAATCAAACTGGCAAGCTGGCGGGTCATGTAGGCCACTTCGGTGTCTTTAATTCCGCCAAGAGGATTTGAAATCATTTGAGAAGCGCTTTGCTTAGAAATGCTGGCAGCGTCGGCCAGGGTGACGCTAATGGGAGTCAAGCCTTCACCTCTCACTTTTGAACGCGCTGTTTTAACACTGTCGGCTTCGACCGTTTTACGGATCGTTTTGCCATTGGCATCGGCAGCGGTGACTTCAAACATTTGTGCCATTAGTTGGTCTCCAACGGTGCCATTAATTATTCTCCAATTGAGTCATACGAATGACTTCTTCAAGAGAAGTCACACCTTCAACCAATTTTTCAATCGCAGAATCGCGCAATGATTTCATTCCTTCGAGAATGGCTTGTTTCCGAATATTTCCTGCATCCATGCGATTCAAAATTTGCGCGCGAATTTCGTCACTCACAACCATAAGTTCATAGATGGCTTGTCGGCCTTTATAACCCGTGAAGCGACATTCACTGCAACCTACCGGTTTTTTTAATATAGGATTTGTGAGTTTGAAACGAGTCATAAGTTCTTCGCGAGTGAGCTCGGCGGGCTTTAACATTTCATCGGTGGGTTCAAAAGCTTCGCCGCAGGTGGGGCAGACTCGACGGATCAGTCGTTGGGCTTCGACACCCACAATGGAAGAACTTACAAGGAAAGGCTCAATGCCCATGTCAATCAGTCGAGTCACAGCACCTGGCGCATCGTTGGTGTGCAAAGTGGAAAGCACTAAGTGACCTGTGAGCGAAGCTTGAATGGCGATTTCGGCCGTTTCACGGTCTCGAATTTCTCCCACCATCACGACATCAGGATCTTGTCTTAAAATTGCGCGAAGTCCTGCAGCAAAAGTTAAGCCTACTTTGGCATTCACGGCAATTTGCCCAACGCCTGGGAGTTGATACTCAACGGGGTCTTCGACAGTAATAATGTTTCGTTCAGGAGAGCAAATACGCTTTAAGCAAGCTGAAAGTGTAGTGGATTTTCCCGAACCTGTAGGACCCGTAACAAGAAAAATACCAAATTTTCTATCAGTGAGTTCCGAAATTTTATCGATGTCTTTTGCGGTAAAGCCAAGTTGGGGCAACTCAAGTACGACGCTGGATTTATCAAGAAGACGCATAACGATTCGCTCGCCTGCAGCCACAGGGACAACCGACAAACGAATATCAATTTCGCGTCCACCCACTTTAATTTTAAAGCGACCGTCTTGGGCGATGCGCTTTTCGGCAATATTTAACTCACCCATAACCTTTACGCGTGAGGCAATGGCCGCTGCTAATTGCTTGGGTACGGTGGATTGGTCGTACATGATGCCGTCGATACGAAAACGCACCATCACGTTTTTTTCAAAAGGCTCAATATGAATATCAGACGCCTTATCTTTTACTGCTTTAAATACGAGTGAGTTTACAAAACGAATAACGGGGGCCTCGTCCTCACCGGCTTCAAGCAAGTCGACGGCTTCAATAATATCATCGTAGTCTTCGGCTTCTTCATCGAGACCTTTGATAATGTTTTCGCTTCTCTCAAAAACTCGGTTGATGGCATCGTCAAGTTTCAGCGGATGCGCAATGGCAATTTCTATTTCGCGACCATAAAAAAGTTTCATCGCATCAACGGGTTGATAATTAAAAGGATCTGCGACTGCAATACGCACAATTTTTTCGGTCAACATGATAGGAAGAATGCGATTGTCCCGACAATATCCAATCGTGATGCCACTCACGATGGCGGGATCAATGTCATTGGCTTTTAAATCATCTAAAAAAGGGACACCCAACTGAATTGCTAAGGCTTTAGAAATTTCGTCAGCGCGCACCAAATTTTTCTCAACCAAAATCTGCCCGATAGGTTTTTGGGTTTCGGCTTGAGATTTTAAAACTTCTTCAAGATCTGATTCTCTTAGCTGAGAATTTTTAAGCAAGATCATTCCGATCTTGGTTTTTAAGCTCTGATAAGAAGAGGGATTGGGGTTGCTCATGAATTTTTTCTATTCTACCTTGCGCCCGCACTTGAGTCGGGTTGGGCGTTAAGAGGCAAATCCACTTGCTCCGAATTTTCTAAAGCAGGAGGGGGTATGGCCACGGTGTTGGTGCTGCCATTTTGCGTGGCGTTCATGAGCGCTCGTTTTTTTCGTTGTTCTTCGTCTTCAGCCGAAGACAAGGCTTGGGCATAAGCACTGGAAGAATCGTTGGAATCAACAGATCCTGATTTTGATTCTTCTTTTTCTTCTTCGTCTTTTTCTTTGCTTTGGACGGGATCAGGATCGCCACTATCTGAAGGGCTAAAGCCCCAGCCACGGGGTTCCGGTTTGCTTAGGTTTTCCTCGGTCTTTGCTTTTAATTTTTCAATTTGCGAGATGTAATTGTCTTTAGGATCGTACTGTGACATTCCTAATTTTTCACGCTCCCCTAATTTTTCTTGGGTGAGTTTAATTAAGTCGGAATACTCATTGATAATGTGTGGAGTTAAAAACAAGACGAGATTTGATTTTGAAATCGTGCTGGATGAACCTTTAAAAAACCAACCGATCACTGGCAAATCTCCGATCAAAGGAAATTTAGATCGGGTATCGCCCGTGACATTTTTTTGCAACCCGCCGATGACAATCGTGTCGGATGATCTAGCCACCACTGTGGTGACGGCTTTTCGAGTAGTTGTTTCAATTTGTCCGGAGAGTCCGGTCGAAGGTGCGGCATTGAAATCATCAACTTGTTGCTCGACTTTTAACTTCACAAGATCATTGTCACGACCAATTTGTGGAGTAATTTTTAAACCGATTTCAATATTTTCGCGACCCACGCTCGCTGTCACTTGTCCCGTAGCATTGGCAACGGAACCCGTGTTGACGGGAACTTTGTTTGTGATTTTGATTTCGGCGTCTTGATTGTCTGACGTTAAAATCTGTGGCTGGTGCAATATATTTCCCTGTTTTGCTTCTTGAATTGCACGAATGAGACCCGTGACTGTACGGAGTGTTTGTTTGTTACCGCTGGGCAATGTCACTTCCACTGATTTTCCGGCTTGAAACATGGTCACAGCGCCGGTGAGACCTGCAGGATTGCTAACGAGGGCTGCCAGCGTTGGAGTAGCGGTAGAAGGAACAAAAGCTCCAACAGGAGTTAAGAATCCAACATTCATCGCACGTTCATCGGTGACGGATATTTCCATAATCGTACCTTCGACATATACTTGGCGACGTGGAATATCGAGTCGACGCAAAACACTTTTCAAAGCTGCGAAGTCAGATCCGGAAGCCACAACCACGAGAGAATTTGAAGGTTTGTCAAAAGTGATTTTTAAATTGCCTTCAAATTTAATGCCATCGCCGCCCGAGCTGCTCGAGCGACTTGAAGGTGCACCAGGAATAGAAGGAATGGGGTTGGGGGCGCCACCACCGCCGCTTGAGGGTTTGTTTCCTGAGATCAAATTATTAATCGTTCCCGCTAATTCTTCTGCCACCGCATTTTTGCAAAAATAAATATGAATATTTCCGCCGCCCGCAGCATCGGGAGTGTCGAGTTTTGAAACAAGATTTTTCAATTCTTGTACTCCTCGACCGTTCGCCAAAACAACAAGCGAGTTTGTGCGCTCGTCGGGAACAATTTTTGTGATAATCCCACCGCCCCGAGTTTTTTGGGGTTGGTTGCGGACCGCGGCTCCAGCACGGCGAGTTCCACTTTGGGCTTCCAAAATGTCGTCAATTAATGCCGAGACACCTTTGGCTGAAGCGTAACGGATGGGGATATTTTCCAATTGATCTTCGTGACCGGGAACGTCGATAGACTTTAGAATGCCCACAATACGACGCAAGTTCACACCCGTGTCAGTCATGACAAGGGTGTTTGTGTTAGGGTAAGAGGAAATCCTTCCGTTTCGCGGAACAAGGTCTGTTAAAAATCTTTGAATTTCATCAGCGTTAAGAAATTTTAGTGGATAAAGCACCGTCACAACTTCTTCACTGTTGGGGGTGAAATCCCCCATGAAAACGCGAATGTTGGATTGGATAGCATCTTTGGCTTCGATAATTTTCAAAAATGGACCCATCGCCACCACCGTAAAGCCGTTCATATACAAAGCTGAGAGAAAAGCATTGTAGGCTTCTTGTTTTGTAACATTTTGGTGTGAAATGATGGTGATCTTGCGATTATTAATTTTTGAATCCAAGATGAAATTCTTGTTAGCTAGCTTAGCAATGGCCGTGACGATTTCTTTTAAGTCAGCGTTAGCATATTCAATCGAGCCATAAGTTTCGTTTTTAATGGAATCATCAAGATCCACGTAGTCACCGAGTTTGCTTTTAATCACATTCGTTAATGCATCTTGAGCTTTGGCGGCAGTAGCGCCGCTGCTTGAACTGTTTTTTGAGCTATTCGACTTAGAAGCGCTTGCAGCGGGAGGGGGCTCGGTGGGCATAAACTCCTCTTGATTGCTCATGGGGCTTTCTGCATTATCAGCGGGAGGAAGGTCCGCCCCAGCATTTGCTCCTGGCGTGGATTTACCATCTTGGGCAAAGACTTTTTCTATATGTAAAATTTGATAGGTCCCAAGCACAATTCCGAGTGCTGCAATAAGACTCAAATCTATTCGCGATCGCATTTCGTTTTTATCTAGTTTTTTTTCCATCTGTTTATTCATTTGTATTTCCGTCGAATTTTTCATATTATTTCACCCTAAACTTTTTGGTTTTTGGCTGACCACCTCGAAGAATTCCCAGACTCAGTTCACTGGTATTGGCTAAGGCGTTATAGAGTTCTTGTGCTTTCACAAGAGAATTCATCGGTTCACCGTTGACGCTTTCAATAATATCTTCTCCACGTATGTCCATGGCTTCAAAAACGCTACCAGGTTTCACGGAAACAATTTTAAAACCCTTTACCATGTTGCTCACAGGATCACGGTAGACAACGGCATGGGCGTCCATGATGACGTTTGAGTCATTGATTTTTTCCATAAGAAAACTTTTCGAAATTTCCACATCATCATCACTGGTGCGAGCAATTCCCTCATAGGCAGAGGGAGTAATGGCACCAGCGATGGGTTTTCCGAAAACAATTTTAGGTTGCGGGATGTCGGCATAGCCCAAAAATCCATCCGTTTTTTCAAAACAAATACGATCGCGACGAATTTCGAACACTTTTCCAAAGTTAGGGACATCATCCCCTTTTTTAATTGCTTTTGATTCTGCCGAGCCTACCGAAACTGTTGCCACGGAAAACTCAGGTATGCTCAAGACAATCGTTCCTATAACTTTTAGAGATGAACTGTTGGGCATAAGTTTGGCGCGGCCGCAATCTTTGGGGCGAGCAAGAACCAAGGCACGAATGTCGGGAACGGGACATCCCGGGCAGAATGAATTTTTAGAAATACTTTGTTCAAAAGTCTGCCGATTCTTAAGATAGGGTTTGTCCGCAATTTCACGCGGAGCGGGTGTGCGTGGTTTTCCGGTCAGTTTGGTCAAATATCCCGACGACAAGTGAAGAATCAAGTCTCCACACAAAAGTCCGATGAAAAAAATTCCAGGGAAATAGGCGATTTTTAATTTTGCTAAAAGAACTCTAAACGGCGGCATCCGCTCAAGGGTCGAGGCCGAGCGAGTGGCAAGTTCTTCTGCTTTGGCTTTGAGTTTTTCTTTTAACGTTGCCATTGCTGCGAGCATTACTCCCTTTGAAAACTTTTCTCTTTTTAGCTTTTCTTTAAATTTCTCATTCAATTAAAAGCAAGCCTCGTGCCGAGTCCTATCAAATTGAATTCTAAGGATGAAAAAAACAAATTGGCAGTGGAAAATACTTTCAGCGCCTATGCTAATGCGCTGCTTCTGACAATGTGGCAGTCGTGCAATGAATTGTCTAAATTTTGACGCTGGGTTAATCATTCAGGAATTGTCTCACGATGGCATGAGTTGAGCGTGAATTGGGAATTTATTTCGTGGCAGGCCACTCATTATTTCGCGAGCAGTTTTATATCTTTTTTCGAAATTCCCATCAGGAGTAACAAACTATCAAGGTTGCCTTGATTGATCGACACTTCCGCAATTTCTTGCAATTTTGCCTTGGCTTTAAAAGCAATTCCAAGTCCCGCAGACTCAAGCATGAGTCTGTCATTTGCCCCATCACCCACGGCAATCGATTGTGCGGGATGAAAACTAAATACTTGGGTCATATCGTGCAAAATCTGCGCTTTTCTTTCAGCATCAACAATGGTGCCAGTCACTTTGCCACTCAGCTCGCCGTTATTTGAGAGTTCTAATTTGTTTGAAAAGGCAAAATCCAAATGGAAACGTTTTTTCAATTCATCGACTAAAAAGTCAAAGCCACCACTCACAAGTCCGACTTTAAAACCCAAATTTTTGAGAGTAGAAACTAAAACATCAGCTCCCGGGGTCACAGGAATGTTTTGCAAGATCTCTTGGGCTTTTGAAAATTTTAATCCCTTAAGTTGCAATACTCTTTCTCTCAACGCTTGTTTGAAATCCAGTTTCCCTTGCATTGCTTCTTCCGTAATTTTTGCAACTTTTTCATAAACTCCATGCATTCGGGCCAATTCGTCGATGACTTCCATTTGGATAAAAGTCGAATCCACGTCCATGCATACGAGTCGCTTGTGTCGTCTGAAAATATCGTCTTCCTGAACCGCCATGTCGCACTTAAGTGTCTGCGCAAGTTTTAAGATTTCACCCCTCAAAGATTTCAAATCATTGGAGTTGAGTTTTTCTTCAGGGAAAACATCAACAATCAATTCCACGCCCGAGAGTGATTGGTCGTTTAAACTTTTGATGTCTCGGATGTTGATTTTTCTCTCGGCTAAAAAACGCGTTGTGTGTGCCAAAATGTCGCCGTTTCCTAGAGCTCCTAAAATACTCACGCAAAGACTCTTAGCGTTTTCGGATTTCTGGCTGGGAACGTCGATCGCAGGATGAAAGGAACTTTCGAAAGATGTGACTTCAAGTTTGAGTCCTAAACGCCCCACAGCAAAGAGTAATTTTCGAAGTAAGTCAGATTTAGCTGGAATAACGACCATGGCAGAAAGTGTCAGGTACCCGTGTAAAACACTTTGCCCCAAATCTTTCATCTCGGCTCCGCATTCGGAAACTATCTGCGCAAGAGTCGAGGTAATCCCAGGCCGGTCCTTTCCAGATATGTGCAAGATGATGGGCTGGGTGGGGTCGAACTTTGTGCTTTCAATCATGATTTCAAATCATGATAGCGATACGTCAAAGAATTTTCACCGCTTTTTTAATAAAAATCATTCAGAAGCAGGTAAAATGAGTGTGTGCGTAAAAAATTTCATTCCGTCATTTCAATGGTCTCGCTTACTTTTAGCCTGCTAACAATGCTCACAGTTGTGATTTCTTCAAACGATGCAACCGCCGCGATGCCCGAAACCTTTGCAGACTCAGCCTATGTGACCAAGGTGACAAGGCTTTGGACCGAGCCTACTCGATATGGTGAAGCTATTGCTGTTCTTAAAGCGGGGATTAAATTGGATGTTACAAGATATTCCACGAATGGAACTTGGGCAAAAGTGGTTTCCCCTCAGGGCCGAGAAGGGTGGATTCCGGTTCGTTTTACTTCGTTATCGGGGCGACGAGACAGGCCGATTATTATGGGTCAACCTTTGGATGAAATTGCCGCCGAGCAATCCGACATTGAAGAACAAAACGATGGGGATCCAGCTGCAAGCAGGAATCCCGCAAGTCTTCCCGTAGAAGCAGCACAAAGTTCCGAGTCAACAAGCGAAGCCCCCGCAATTAATGGAGTTCTGAAAAAAGGAAAATACGATATTGAAGCTGGGCTTGGTTATGTCAACCAACTCAGTCGAGGTGCGGGAAATGGTGTGCATCTTCAGTTCAAATTTTTTAAAAACGCCAGCGCCAAAATGAGTATTTATGGAGCCTTTGATTACGTCTATGCAAGTGAGAGCGCGACTAACTTTGCAAGTAACACCCAGACTTCACGATCAAGTTCGGAAATCATTCCTTCTCTTGGCCTTCGAATGACTCAAGGCAGCGCCTCGATAAACTTAGGAATTGGATTTCTCCGAGACATCACGAGTTATGAAACCCGAATTTTGGGTTCGGGAGAAGTGATTACAGATGATTCGGGATTTCTTTTAAGTGGATCTGAGTCCATGAATTTTTTATTTTTTGCGTTAGAACCGACTTACACACTTGGGCTAAATCCAAGATCTGCACTGAATATTGGAATGAACTACCATATGTATTTAGATTTCTCAGATGGATCGGGTGCATTTGCAGGTTCGCCATCGTCCAAAGCCCAACATAACTTGGGTCTAAAACTTTCCTACCTTCGGACTTTCTGATACTTTGACTTCATGAAGGCGTTTACGGAATATTTGTGGTTTCACACGCGACAAAAAAAAGAAATTTTGCACATCACTCCGCAGATAGCAGACGTTCTTCACCAATCAGGAATCGCAGAAGGATTGTGCTTGGTATCTGCCATGCACATCACTTCGTCAATTTTTGTAAACGACCTTGAAAGTGGTTTGCATGAGGATATTTTAGAGTGGGTCGAAAAAAATGCGCCCGTGAATTCTGCTTATCAACACCATCAAACGGGTGAAGATAACGGCGATGCGCATTTGAAAAGAATCTTGGTGGGCCATCAAGTCACGATTCCTGTTACAAAAGGGGTGCTTGACTTAGGACCATGGGAACAAATTTTTTACGCGGAATGGGACGGGCAACGTCGCAAACGAGTTGTTATAAAAATTTTGGGAGAATAGTTTTTCTTGGAGGCAATTTTAACCCACTCTTTGTTTTTTAAAGTGATTTTTGTCCTCTGTGGATTTTTTTTATGGCACCGCAGTCAATCCTGGATTGAAGCCAGAGCCCAAACTCTTCCTTTAACTTTTCAGAATACAAGTATCGATTTTACCCATCGCCTGACCGAAAAAGGGAACATCTATTTAAAGAATCATCCAAAATTTAATCGAGTGCTGCTCATACTCAGTTCTCTGGGGGTGGATTTACTGGCGCTATATATTTTGTTTCAGGGATTTGCTGAAGAAGGCTTTCGCATCCTTCTTGCATTTTTTAGTGTCTTTGTCCTTCGTCAGTTTTCACAGTTGATTTTGCGTTTAGCTCAACCTGGCGGAATGATTTGGTTTGATCCAAAATTCCCTTCTCTCTTTGTGACGTATAAGGTTTCAAATGATTTTTTCTTCTCGGGCCATACCGCCCTCGCGGTTTTGGGAGCTTTAAATGTTTTTGAACAACAGGAGTTTCCATGGGGAATTTTGGCTTTGCTGGTTGCCGTTTTTGAAATTATTTATGTCATAGTATTGCGGGTCCACTGGTTTTTGGATGTGTGGGTGGGGGCATTGGTTGCAGCGACAGTTTTTTATTTTCTACAAAATTAATACTTCTACAGAGATTGAAATATTTGCTAGTTTGGAAAAATGAAAAATTCCCCTTCATTTTTAGGATTAAAACTACAGAACTTTAAAGATGCCTTTCGAGCGCTGTTTTGGATTTTTAAAAATGAATCGCACTTTCGAGTGCAGTGTTTTGGCGCGGTCTTAGCTTTGCTGATTTTTTATTTTTGTAAAGCCTCAATGAATGACTACTTTGGGTGGCTTTTTTTTTCTGCCCTTATTTTAGCCTTAGAAGTTTTGAATACCGCAATTGAAAAAATTTGTAATCTGATTGAGCCAAGACCCGATCAACGCATCGCCCTGATCAAAGAAGCCTCATCCGCAGCAGTACTACTTGGATCATTGGCTTCAGTTATTTTTTTTTCTCTGACCGTTTGGAAACTGTGTTTCATGTTTTAGAAGTCCCATCATGAGAGTGGGATGGACCTTGAACTCGCTTAGCGTTGATCCACTTGGCAAACAACGTGTGGCCACTCTTTCAAAATTTCCCCAATGAGCCGCAATGATTTGCGAAAGGTTCTGCCTGATAGTAGCTGGTAGAATTCCCATATTTTCGACACTGGCGTTTTCTGCTTCTGCAGTAGCCGACAATTTTAAAGGAATTTTGTTTTGTCGCTGCGCCATGACGGGCATTGTAAAGCAAAGCTTGTTTTTAACTAAGTCAAATGAGCCTAACTACCCTGATTGGCGTTAAAATCTGCACCCACTTTGCGCATCGGGAACGCCTTTTTCTTTGCCCGGTACCCGCGAAGACCTTAAGTCTTGACTCTGTGATTCTGGAGAAATTCACCATTTTTTAAGGCAATAATTTGCCTTAGGCGCCACAAAGTAAGCATTTGAATTTACAGCTTTAGTTGCTGCCAAATTTCCCGAGCACCTAGAATGCGTAGCAGGAGAATTTCAGAGTATGATCATGTCCGGCTCTCATGGGACTATTATCAAGAATTGAATCTGCAAGTTCGGCACGCTCCACCCTTTCGGGTTTGCTCAGTCATGTTCCCATTGCCAAGGTTCCCTTTGAACAAAAACTGGAATGGTTGGATGAGGTTTTCCATTGGGTCAGGTCACCGGGAACTCTTGCGCCCGATGCCACAATCGTTACGTCAGGGCGATTGCAGGTTTCCCGAATAAAGTTTTTTTTAAACGAGCTCTCTCTCAATAAAGAACTGAGTCAAATGGTCTCGGCAGCTCTGCGATCCTTATTGTCAGAGATGAGTTGTCTGGATCTTTTTGTGCGTATGGGAATTTCAGAAGAATCTTCTTTTTTTTCGGAAATTTTAAGTCGAATCGAAGCACAATTTTTGCCCGCTCCAAGACTTGAACGAGATTTAGCAGAGTTTTGTAGAAGAAATTTTTCTCGCGATTCGGACCTCTTGTGGCTTGAGGCTCTGGACACGGAAACTCTTTCAAAAATTTCTGCATTGTTTCGAGATCCTAGGAGCCCGGATTTTTTTAACCTCCACAATATCGACCAAGATCTTTTTGATTCTCTTGTTTTACTGTGCTCCGAGATTTCAACTTTAGGTTTGTCGCAGGATCTTCGTTCCAGGCGCAAAGATTTAAAAATTTCGGATTCCCCATTTACTTATCTCCCCTATCTCACTCGAAGTTTGGGCTACGCACGAATAAATCACGATGAGACCCTTATCGAAAAAAGTTTTCGGGAGTTAAACGAAAATTTAGAAAAATGCAATGGCGAGCTGGAACTTCAAACTCTTCGGATGGAAGATCATGGAGTGAGTGTAAATTTAGTTTTCAAACTCGAACGTATTAACGCCAGTATCTTCAGAGCTAAAATGATTGCGACCCTGATTAGTGGACGAGATTTTGCGGCTCAAGAGTTTTTAAATTTCTTGATTCAGCTTTTAGAAGAAAATAGAAGGCAGCGAAGTTTGATTTCTTTATTCTCGGACAATCTTTCTTTACTCGCCAAAAAAATTGCTGATCGCAACGCCGAAACGGGACAACACTATATTGCTCGCAAAACTTCTGAGTTTTGGGCTTTGTTGAAAGCGGCAATGGGAGGAGGAATGCTAACTTCCTTTACGGTTCTAGGCAAAATAGCCATCGAAAAAGTTAAGCTAGCCGCATTTGTGGAAGGGGCCGCACTCACGTTGAATTATTCCGTCAGTTTTGTGTTGATCCAGATGTTACATTTTACTTTAGCAACCAAGCAGCCAGCGATGACGGCACATGCCTTGACGGATAAAATGCAAAAGCTCCAAAGCGAAGAAGACTATCGAGTGTTGCGCAAAGAAGTTTGGCATTTACTTTTAAGTCAAGGGCTGGCAGTTTTTGGAAACTTGCTTGGCGTGATTCCCTTTGCGCTGTTGTGGGCTTTTCTGTTTCACAGTTTCTCGGGCACACCCTTGATGAACATCGCAGCTGCCCAAAATGTTTTAAGTAAACATGCAGTGTTTAGCTTCGCTGCTCTCTTCGCATTTTATACGGGGATCTTGTTGTGGGCCTCTTCGCTGCTTGCGGGGTGGGTGGATAACTGGATGGTGTCTCGGCAACTGCCTCGCGCCTTTAAGGAAAATCGAACTCTCAGAAATTTTTTTGGACGCAAGCGCTTGGAGGCGCTGGTCGATCGATTTTCGAGTTGGGTTGCGCCACTGACAGGAAATATAAGCCTAGGATTGTTCTTGGGAATGACTCCGCGAATTTTTGAATTTTTTGGACTTGGACTGGATGTACGCCATGTCACTTTGGCTACCGGCGCACTTTCAACTGCGTTTTATACTTTGGGAGCTTCCGTGTTAAAAACTCCCATTGGCATGCAGGTGATTGTTGGAGTTCTCGTGATTGGGATCATCAACGTCACGACAAGTTTTGCACTCTCGTTTATTGTTGCGTTATGGGCGCGTAAGCTAAGAGGACGAGAACGTAAAAAAATCTTTAAGTACTTAGTTCTTGGCAGGCACTAATTTTTTTCGGGTTTTTTGTTGGATTGTAAACTCGTCGTCGATACTGCCATTTTCCCTAAGAAATCGAAACTCAATTTTATCTTCTTGAATATCCAGCACGACAGATCCTAAGCGATTTAAACTGACAATCATTGCCTTATGATTGAGCGAGCCTCCCGAAATTTTCCCAGAACTTCCCGCGACTGAATAGATTGTGCCTTTAGCATCGCTCTGTGTTTGTTTTTGATAAGCCGCGTCCTGTTTGGGTCGGCCATACCCGCTTTGCACTATATGCGTGGTCGCCTTGAAGGTTTCAGATTTTCCGAAGTGCCCATTCATAAAATAAGAGCGTTCATACGAATGACTGTGTCCAGATAGAACCAAATCCACTCCAAATGATTCCAGAAGTGGCAAAAAGTTTTCACGCATTTCGACCAATTGAGATTCTCGATCGGAGTCATGAGATCCTTTGGTATACGGAGGGTGATGCCAAAATGCGATTGTCCAAGGCTTGATATTATTCTCTAAATCTTTTTTGAGCCATTGTGCCATGGCTCCAGTCTTTGAGCGGTCTGATCCTTCTGAGTCTAAACAAACATAATGCACGGGCCCATAATTAAAAGAATAGTAGGCTTCGGTACCGGAAGCCAGGCCCCCTAATTCATTACCCGTGGGAAAACTAAAAATATCATAGTAAACGGCTTGGCCACTAGGGCCACGACTAGCCTCGTGATTGCCTCGAGTGCTAAACAGAGTCGAACGTTTTAAGATTTGTGGATAGATATCAAACACGGCTTTCTGATATTCTTGGTCAGTGCCAGTGTTGTAAGCGTTGTCTCCAAGCATCAACCAAAAATCGGCCTGTTTTTTTTCCTTGGCTTCGAGTTGATAAAAAGCATCCCGAACTTTGACTTGCTCGTCATTTGCCGTACCCGCATCGCCGATCACCCAAACACGGTAGGGGCTGTTGGTCGTGGGTGTCGTATTAAAAAATTGCTCAGCCAATCCTTTTCTCAACTCGGGGCCATTTTTTTCACCTACTTGATAATAATACTGAGTACCTGCCTGAAGTTGTTTGATTGCAATTTCGTGCTCGGTTGTAGGTTTTTGTTCTTCAAAGCTTTGATCGAGCTTGTCGATTTGGGTACCGTAAAAAATCTTTCCAATATTTTCACTGCTCGTTCGCCAACGAACCGAAACTCCTGTGCTGGACTGCATTTGTAAATATGGACCTCGAGTGAGTGTACCAACGGGCGGCTTGTTGCCACCTGCCGCGCTCGTAAAACTCAAAAAAAATAGAGGAAGGGTTATAGCTATTGCTGCTTTGCTGAGCGTACTTAATTTCACAACTGTTCCTTTTGTGCATGGGCTTGCGCTAGAAGGGTCTGGAAGCTTTGTTTGCTCTTGGTTTCGGGGGGAAGCTTTTCAATTTTTAAAATGAGTGAATTTAGAACTTCTTTTGCTTTTGGTTTTTCATTGAGTTGTGTGAGTAAAATTGCCTTCTCCAAATTTAAAAACAAGGGATTTGGAAACTCATTTTCCCATTTTTGAATGAGCGCGAGTGCGAGTGTAGGAGCATTCTGTGCTTGATAAATACTTAAAAGCGAATCAAAAAGTGCAGGCACAAAGCCCAATTTTTGCAAGGCACTTTCAATAAATTGTATGCGCCATTCTTGCGACAAATCGCTTTTAAACGAATCTATTAATATTTCTAAAGCGGTATCGGGACTAGGGCTGGGATCAAGATGCATAGACTCTTGAAAACTTTTCAGTGAATTGCCAGGTTGATTCAGTGACCTAAAATTGGTGGCCTGAAGAAACAACGCTTTTGATTTGAGTTTTGGGTTTAAAGGTTGATTTAAAATTAAAGACAGGACTTCTTGAGATTGTAAAAAGTTTTTTTGATCATGATAAATTTGTGCACGTTGTAAGCCAGCTTCCCAATGCACTGCTTTGCTTGCAGAGCTAGGAACTCTGTCGAGATCCGTCAATGCGAGTTGCAAATTTTGATGCCTCCTATGCATATCGGCGCGGTAGATTGGCAACATAGGATTTGAATCATTTTCCATTTGTTGGCTGAGCTTTGCAATCTGCTGATCAAGATCCATGTGAGCAAAGACAGATGAGGGAAGGCCGACGATGATTACATAAAAAATAATTCTATACACCCCTTCATTATGAAGGGGTGTAGCTGAGCTACAAGTAAAATTGACGGACTGTCAGATAATTGGCGCTTGTTAAAAGTTACAGCGAGTAAAAAAGTTCAACTGGCGAGGATTCCAGAAGACCTCGAAATTCTCTGCTTTGACATCAATGAGTTTTTCTTTCAATGGGGAGCGAGGTGATGCTGAGAGGATTTGAACAGTTATGATTTCGAGCGCTGCGGACAATTGAGCAATGATATGTTGGCTGAAGAAAGTCCGAGCTTAAGGGAATGGCTATATCAAAAATCTCTTTAAAAGAATTGCTAATCACAAGGTGATGCTTGGTATTCTGTTTCTGTTGCAATATTTGAATTGAGATCATTTCGTTTTCAATTTCATCGCTATACTGGGGAATGGCAATAGGGACTGGATTTGGGCTCAAGACGATTTCCTCACCCTGTGCAGGAGTTCCGAGCCCTTGACTTTTAAAAACGTGATAGCTTATGAGTTCAAAGGTTTCTTTTTTTGCTGCAGCACAAATTTGGATTCTGGAAACCTGAAATGACTGAGTGAGTTCAGTTGGCACGCATTGAATGGATATCAACGTCTCCTGACTCTTTGGTATTTTTATAGGTGCGTCCTTAGCCGCAAACGCAAAAAAGGTTCCCACCGTGAAAAAAATAGTGCAAGCCGTTGTGAACAAACTTAAAAATAATAAATTCCGTCTCATGAATTGTGGAATTTTAAAGATCTTGAATGTGGAGAACAATGACAAAAAGCGCCTCAAAGTGTCACCTTTTATAAAGGATTGAATTTTAATCAAGAAATGCAGATCTAGGGAGCTGATATCGATGGTCCAAGCTCAAGCTTTCAAACATGCTATTTCCATATTTTGAAAATCCGATGCGGCTCAGGTCGTATTTTTTAATAATATCAAAAATCCATATCGGGACTTTGGTTGGGCATTTTAATTCTAAAATATGATCACCGTCTTCCCCAAAAAAAAGATCTTCGTGGTCGTAATTCTTGAGTTTATTTTCATCGGGAATAAGATTGAGCGAGTCTTCCAAATAGTAGCGAAGATGTCGGTCAAAGGTCACTCTGGCATAATCGTCAATCACCGAGAGATAGGCTTTTCGCTCGTACTGTGTGAATATTTTTGGCTCAAGTCCGTGAGTGTAGTAGGCCACGCAAAAAGAATCGACATTTTTTTGCGAGGATTCTTCAGCGGCTGTCACAATCTCAAAATTTCTTAATGCTTCGAGTCCTTCTTCAGTGACTTTGCCTCTCGTTTTTTTGATAAAGGATTCTTTTTTATTTTTTACTTCTAGATAGAAGGGCGGTTTGGGCTCCTGACCATAACTCCGTAACCGGACATTAAATCTTTGCCCAAGATCGACTATCTTTGCACGCAACAGTTTAAAATTGAACGAATCGCAATAAAGGCTATTGATCACGTAATACTTTGAGGGTGAAATCTGGGAGTAATAGTCAAGTTCGCAATAGTTTTCTACCATTCTCGAAATTTCTTCAACCAAATGAGATTTTACAAGAAACTTTAGTTCATAGCGATCTAGGAGTAAGGGCGACGATGGACTACACATGTGTAACTCGTTGTGGTGTCATTGCTTACTCAATGAGATCTTTTTCAGGAATCGTGATCATCGTAGGGCGGCCTTTGCGTCCGGCATCGAATGCTAAAATAAATTCTCGGGTGTCAGAATTTACCGTCAGTCCCTCAGGCTTTATGGAGTCAAAGAAACGAATCATTTTTAATCCATTGCTTGAGCTTTCAAAACTCTGCTCGAGTTTCCAAAATGCGCCACACACTCCCTGATTGAGATCTTTGGGGCAAGAAGAGAGTATGTATAAAGTTCCATTCAAAAAAACCAAATCCGAAATGCCCATTGCCTTGTCAGCAACAGTTAAATTTAAAGTTTGCCAAATACTCACTTGCTCATTTGCTAAGAGAGTTTCGGATTCTAGGTCTAAGGCATTGGTGACTTTTAAAATGACTGAGTTGCCCTCTGCACTAAAGGGTTCTTTAAGTCCTAGGTAGAGGTCCTTTCCACTCCAAAAATGTCCTTCGACATTAAGTTCTTCAGAAATAAATTTGGCCGCCTCGCTTTTGGAATTCTTCAGTGCCCATTTTTCCAAAAGTTTGCGCAGGTTGACCGCTTTCACAAAACTGAGCTGCGTTTTATCTCGCTTCAGCCAAAGCAGTTGATTCCGAGATTTACTAGGACTTCCTTTGGAGTACGAAAGGGAACAGAGCACTGTAATGTTGCCATTTTGATCGACCGAAAACGATTCAAGATCTTTGGCCTTCACCGGAGGATCTAAAATTTCTAAGACCTTCAATTCAATAATTCCCTGAGTACTCATTTGGTAAAACTCAATTTTCCGATCGCTTGGTAACTCGTCGGACAACATGAGAACTTTTTTGAGATCATTTAAATAAAGCAGTCCCGAGGGCTCGAGATTGGTACGCTCGGAGATTTCGATGGGTATGGAGATATTATGTTCTTGAGCGCGGAGTGCCTTAAAAAAGGGCCTTTCTTCTTCTTTTTCGGTGCTAATTCCAAATATGGCGTCGTCCTTTACGACAATGGCCACTTTTTCGTTCATTAAAAAAGGACTTTCTTTAGGCACTTCAATAAAAATTTCTCTACCCCACAGGGGGAGCTCGGGCCGTGTCTTTAAACGTTTAGGAAAAGCCACAATCTTTTCGCCAACGGCAATGATCTTCGCCTCGCTAGAATAAGATTTTCTGCCAATTGAACGCACCTCTACTCTTTGGCCTCTCTTGGGGGCGATGGTCATATTTTCGTGTATATAGGCTTTGATAAAATGTGGAGCCTGAGTTTGCAAATTAAGTATAGGCGTGAACGCCGCAACTTTTTCACCTTCCTTGAAAAATATTTCACCGATTACAGAATCGTCAGGTGCATACACAAGAAGTCCGGCTTTTTGAATTTCGTAGGCCTTGAGTTTATTTTTTAATACTTTTAAATTGTCATCGGGCGAAAGACTTTCGGAATCCGAATCTTCTAATTCATTATCTAGAAGATTCTCTTCTTCCTCGTTGGAGCTGGTGGGAGCTGCTGCGACCGGAAGTTTATTAACTTTACCCTTTAGAGTCGATCCATTTTTTCGCGAGCTAAAAATTTCGATCTGTCCTTTAATATATTCAATTTGGGTGTCGAGTTCACTTTGCTCAAGTTCAAGGAGGAGTTCGCCCTTTTTAACGGGTTTGCCTTGATTGACGTGCATTCTTTTGATGGAAACATTTCGCTCAAAACTAATACTGACTTCTTTGCTTTCTGCGATTCCAAAAAAGAAGTCGATGTCGTCTTTTTTATAGAACGAAATGCCTGCGAGGAAGGCGATAGAAGTCAAAATGCTAATCACGAGTAATTTGTGCACCCCACGAAACATTTTAAACCTCGATTGTACTTTCTTGTAGGAGAACTTGAACACTGCGGGATTGCGGAATTTCTTTAAGTGCTTGCACCAAAGATGCAAAAGATTTTCCACGTTCCAGTTTTATTTGATAAGCATAATCGAGGCGCGATCCTTGCCCGGATTCTCGGAGTGTCACGAGAGCAAAAGTGGCACAGAAGTCTTTTAAAATTTTGTCAACTTGGCTTTGCATTTCATGGGAGTGCTCAACATTAAATCGCAATAAGCCATCAAAAATCATGTCAGAGGCGAAGGGTGCTCGAAACAAAACATAGGCGATGGCCGAAAATCCCAAAGTTCCCGCAACGGCAAGCGAATAAGAATGAACCCCAGTGGCCACACCAATTGAAAGACTGGCAAATATAAAAATAAGATCCTTGGGTTCTCGTAAACTCACCCGAAATCGAATCATCGAAAGTGCGCCCATCATTCCCAAGCCTCTGGCTAAATTGTCGCCAATAGCTTGTAAGGCAATGCAACTTACGATTCCGGCCAAAATAAGGGATTGCAAAAAACTTCTTGAGTACGAGAGGCCTTGATAAGTTGCACGATAAGTTAAGGCAATTACGGAACACAGAACAAAACATAGAAGAATGGAATAGAAAATTCCAAGGAGTTGAGGGTGAGCGGAACTTGAACTTAAACTCAAAAAATCTAACATGCGGCTATTCTGTCAGAGCTTTAATGGTTTAGGGCAGCGAGCGGCGTCAAAAATCTGGCGAACTAGAGTTTAAGATTTCTATCTGATTTCCGTGACAAAATAAACGCAAGTAGGACGGAGGCAAATACCAAAAAAGTCAATTTGCCAATGGTAGGGATGCGCGCATTGTTTGCGATCACAAATCCAGAAAAGCAAAGGGTAATGAAAACGATAGTTTTTACTTTTCGATTCACAACACCAAATTTTTTCCAATCCTCTATAGGTGGACCCAGGACGGGATGTTTTAAAAGTTTGGCATGAAAACGAGGGGAACTGCGGTCAAAGAGAAAGGCCGCCAAAAGTAAAAAAGGGACGGTTGGAAGTAGGGGAATAAAAATTCCCACTACGCCCAAACTCAGACTGAGCAGGGCGAGAACAAAAAAAACTGCCTTGGTGAACTTTATGATCATTGTTTTTTGGGTCGTAAGGGGAGTTTGATATAACTCATGCCATTGGCCTCAGGATCGGGAAAAGCTCCCCCAAGAATGTTGATTTGGATACTTGGCAGTAAAAGTCTAGGCGCACTAAGGGTGGCATCTCGAGCGTCACGCATTTTACAATAGGATTCTTCAGTGCTCTCAATGTTTAACTGGATGTTATTTTTTTTCTGCTCTCCCACGGTACTTTCCCAGCGAGCTTCGCGTAGCCCCCCACCTTTATAGTCATGACCGGTGAAAGTTCGGGTGGAGTCGGGCAGGGAAAATATTTTTTTCTGTATAGACTTAAAAAGTGTTTTGGAACTTCCTTTAGGGAAGTCACAGCGACCTGTTCCCGTGTCTGGCATAAAGAGGGCGTCGCCTGTGAACAAAGCGTCCTCGATTAAAAACGAACAACAGGCGGGAGTGTGGCCGGGAGTGAAAAGCGTTTTTATTTTTAAGGAACCGACTTCTATAATTTCTTCATCTTTTAAAAGATGATCAAATTGTGAGCCGTCGGCCTTAAAGGAGCTCCCAAAATGAAATAATTTTCCAAAAACATCTTGGACTTCTTTTATGCGCTCGCCGATCGCAATTGTTATCTGAGGCAAGCGCTTTTTAAGCTCCAGGGCGCCACTCAAGTGATCGGCGTGGGCGTGTGTTTCGAAGCAATACTTAAGCTGCAAATTTTCAGAGTTTAGATAAGAACAAAGTTGGTCAAGGGATTCGAAGGAATATTGCGAACTCGCTGGATCGTAATCAAGGACGGGGTCTATGACGATAGCAACTTTACTTTTCAAGTCATAAACGAGATAAGTCACGGTTGCTGTGGCTTCGTCAAAAAAACTTTTGATTTTCATGTTAGGATTTTTTAGAGTTGATGACGCTTCTGACATAAAATCTTTCCTCGTAATTATTTCATACACATTGTTCGAAAACGGCTCATGTGGCAATGCCTCTGATTTCTTTTACAAAAATAATTATGCCCATCAGGAACACAAAGATACCAAAAGCCTTTTTTAGTTTTGCAGGAGAGATGCGATGTCGAAGCGTAGATCCCCCCTGCATGCCGATAATGGCAACGCCCAGGACGCTCAAGAGCAAACGGTAATCGGCATTCTCAAAAAATGCGCGATCGCTTGAGATTCCCAGGAGGGACTGCAATGCAATGATCAAAAGCGAGGTCCCCACAGCTTTTTTCATTTCCAAATTTGCAAAATGCATGAGGGCCGGCACCAGTATAAAACCGCCACCTGCACCTACAAAACCTGCAAGTGCACCAGTCAGAAACCCTTGAACGTAGCAAAGTGGCGAAATTTTAGAATCGCTAACGCTTTGTGTTTTTCCTAGGACTTGTTTTAGGGTCGCCGCACGAAGCATATTGCTGGCAACTACAAGCATTAAAATCGCAAAAGCAATCAGGAGAAGAGAGTCTTTGCTCCATGCATAATTTGCGATAGCAATTTTTTCAGGAAGCAAGGGGAGCAAAATATTTCTTGAAAATTTCACTCCAAATATTCCCGGGATTCCAAACGCCAGTGCAAGTCTTAGGTCCAGTTCCTTATTTCGGTAAGCATGGAATGCACCAAAACTTGCAACCATTCCCACAACGAGCAGGGAGTAACTGGTCGAAAGCTGCGCGGATACATGAAAGATATAAACAAAAATGGGAAGTGTTAATATCGAACCGCCACCTCCAGTTAGGCCGAGCATAATCCCCATGGCAAAACTTGCGGGAAGCCCTAAGAGATAGCTGTAGTTCACGCGAGCCTCTTGTTTAAGCTAAAGCCTGCAAACATGGCTAAAATAAAAACAAAGAACTCCCGATCAAGATACGCAATGTGTGTGATTGCGGGACCAGGGCAAATGCCTAGGATCCCCCAGCCAATACCAAAAATCAAAGAACCCAACAGTAATTTGCGATCGATAGGTCGAGGAGGTGGGTTACTAAATTTGCTCCCGTTAAAAGATTTTGCGCGCTTTTGCATCCATTTAAAAAAAACAAAATAAACGGGCACCGCAGAACCTAACACAAAAAGCAGCGCAGGATTCCAATCGGCAAATCCAGGGACGAGAAATGCTTTTACTTTGGAGGGGTCGCTCATTCCCGAAATCGAAAGCCCAAGTCCAAAAACGATTCCCGTAAAAAGATAAATTATAAAAATCATAAAAATTTCCTCATGAGGATGCTTGTAAGAATTGCCGCGCTCATAAATATTCCCACCGAGGCGAGTGAGCGAGGTGAAGTCCGCCCCAATCCACAAACTCCGTGGCCGCTGGTGCAGCCGCCCGCCATGCGCGAGCCCAGTCCAACAAGTAGACCTGTGATTCCCCACACCCAAAGGGGGAAGACGTCATTTGAAGTGACTGGCACATTCTCAGCACCTAGAATTCGCCAAAGCAGGGATCCTAAAACCAATCCGATGATCAGCAGCAGGGCATTTTTCCCATCGCTGCTTTTTATTTTTATCGCAGATTCGGCATAGCCGCTGATACCAGCGATGCGGCCTTCCCAGATGAGGGGTATGGCTGACGCAAAGCCGATAAGTAGCCCACCAACAATTTCATAAGTGTAGTTGCCCATATTTCTCTAAATCCTTTCGCAATGTTCTGCCTCACTATCGCCGATTTTTAAGTTCACCAATATGACCCAGCTACTAAATACGCAGTTTTTTACTGTGAGCCGTAAAGTGGGTATGGGCGAGGAAATCACGCTTTGTTGGTTTAACCATTTGAAATCTAAAGAGTTTTATATTTTTAGCAGTGATTCTCTCTTCAACTCCGAGATTTCCCTGCGTTGAGTCGCTATCAAGCCTTTGCTTTCAAACTCAGCGAGGGCTCTGAAAACGGTGGGCGTGGCTGTTCCGACAAAGTCTGCAATTTCTTGTTTGGTCCATAGATGGCTGGGAAATTCTTCGAGTAAATAAACCAAGCTCTCGGCAACGCGAGTTTTAACGGACGAATCATTGGATTGAGTGATGGTGTTTTCTGCGCGGCCCAAATCCACCGCAAGAATTTTACAAAAGGCGCGAGCCGTTGCTAGGTCTTCGGAAAGGATTCGTTCAAAGTCCTGTTTGGAAATTTTAAGTAGTGTGGATTCCTCGAGAACTTTGGCGCTGGCATGATAGGGCTCTTCAGCCAAAATCGCACGATGACTTAAGAAAGAGGACGCCTTAAAGAGTCGCACCAATCGGTCACGCCCAGATATGTGCGTGCTTAGTAAACCCACGATTCCATTTTGCAAATAGAAAAGCGAATCTGGAAAGGTATTTTGGTGATACAAATAATCCCCGCGTTTAAAAAATTGTTTCTGGCCATGACTTACGAAATAATTTTTTAATTTCGAAAGGCTAGTTTCGAGTTGTTGAGAATCGAAGGGCATTCCCAGTTTTTAATGTGATTAAGCGCCACCGGCAAGTGCAGGATTGCATTGTTTACGAATGCTACGAAGGCGATTTTGAGTGTCTTTAGGGAAAATATCAGGGTTCAAATAGCCTGATTCGTAAACATTTGGGCTTGTTGCAGCGGATGCTTTTGTCATCAGGGCAGCTAAATCACAAACTAAGGGTTTTGAGGCGACAGGTATTTTTCCGTCCGCACTGATAAGTTTTTTAACAGTTTGGTCAATTCGCGTGACGCTGGTTCGAATGAGCGAATCGTCGCGTGACGGATTGTAGGACTTTGACGAAATCTTGGTTCGCAAGAGCCCAGTCCAAATTCCCAAAGCTTCTTTTTCGCCAGAAGGAAGTGCAAAAAGGGCGTCACTTTTTACTGTTTCCTTCGACTTAGCATCTTTTTGAATTTGTTTTTTCTGAGTCAATGTTGCCAAAATTTTTGGAGCTTCAGTTGGCGAATCCAAAGCTTTTGTCACTTCAACAGAAGAAACTCCTTGCGCTAGCGCCCTATCAACGGCTGCCGCAAGTTCAACTCCTTTGGCTTGTCCATTTTGTACATCTTCAACAGTTTCGCGAAGTGCCTTCGCACCTTCTTTAGTTGCCAGAAGTTTAGTAGGCGAATTTTCGTCGTCAGCTCCTTGGGATTTCTGTTTGGGATTTGGAGAATTTGAATCAGGAGATTGCCCTGCCAAATTATTCTTGTCTGATGCAGGTGATCTTCCAGAGCTGGAGCCAGATGCGCCACTATCCGTTGCTAATCTTTGGCCCACACGGTCTGTTGCGGATGCTGATTCTTCTGCATAATTTTGTTCTGAAGGGCCGCTTGACGAAGGGCTTGAAGCGCTTCCCCCGGATTTATAGGAATCTTCATTCACATATCCATCATCGCTATCATAATTATTGTCAGATGGTTGGCTAGAGTCAGTAGTTGGACCTTGGGCAGAAGCCGTACTCGAACCCAGACTTGCGCTAGAAGAAGGTATTCTCATTTGACCATTGCCTGCGGCAATTGTACTCGCGGTGCTCGAAGTCTGCTCGCTAGAGTCTGAGGAATCTCTTGAGCCCGAAGCTTTATTCTTTGAAGCGCTTGGTGTAGCAGATTTGGTATTTTCTGTTGAAGATCCCGAAGCTGCACCGTTAAAGTTTTTAGATTCTGATTTACTTGAAGCAACAGCAGATTGTTTTTGCTGAGATTGAAACTTTTTCAAATTGTCAGCGCTTTGCACACAACGATTGTCTGCACTGGGTGTTGCAGTGGGCGCAGCAGATCCCGAAGCTTGAGTGGAGTTTGAACCTTCTTGAGCTTTACCTTTGTTAGCTTCTAAAAGCATCGCCCCGATATTTTTGTTTTCAAGAATTGCTGCTTGAAGTTTTGCAAACGCACCTTCCACTGCCTCTTTGGCTTTTTTACGATCTTTGTCGTCGTCGGCAGCTTTCATAACGAAAGCAGTTTGCAGTGCATTGACATACTCTTTAAAGGGACCAAGAAAATGTTCTTTGGCAGCAGCGCCTAGTGTTTGCTCACTCAATTGAGAATCCAGCATGATTCGTAATTGTTCAGCGTCGATTGTTTTAGATGGAGTCGAAGTCGTGGAAGAAGAGGCAGATCCCGTGCTGGGCTGAGATCCATTGAATGCACTTTCAAATTTAGATCTCAAACGCATTGCCATTGACGTTACTTGTCGAGACAGTGATTCGTTGATTGATAAATCCGTATTGCAGGTGAGCACTGTTCTAAAATCGCTAAAACTTTGGCCTAGAGAACTTGCAAAACCTTCATCGGTTTCGGCATTGCCTGCTGTACTGGAGGTAGAGCCTCCGCTCTTAGGCGCGTCTGGGTGATCACTTCCTGCAAGCAGAGATCTGTCTGCAAGACTTTTGCTGCCAACGCTCAAATGCCTTGAGTTTTTGGCATGAACAGAGAGTGAAAAAAACAAACAAAGCGCTGTAAAAAGCTTTGCCGCTTTTTTTGTTTGCCCTGTGCTAATAAAATGCAAAAAATTCGTCATAACCCTATCTGTATAATATCAAACCCTGTGACTGAGTAACTTTAAGATTTCGTGAAGTTTTTATAAAGAACACATTTTGCTCATAAATCGCCATGCACGTCACAAAAGGTGTTACCAAGACGCATGGAATCAAAGGTTTACGTAGAAGGCAAATTGAGTGGAATTGGGTAACAAAAAGAATATGACGTTGGAGCTGCT
>Ga0247843_1000825_pt1 | contig 69473 bp, 54 predicted proteins | sample LaCruzMarch2017__FD_192420 | JGI IMG/M metagenome (GOLD analysis project Ga0247843, IMG submission 192420) | Freshwater microbial communities from meromictic Lake La Cruz, Castile-La Mancha, Spain - LaCruzMarch2017_8m | ecosystem: Environmental > Aquatic > Freshwater > Lake | place: Spain...
AATTTTAAACCATTGTATATTTTGATGGTCCCCGCGGCAGGGATTGACGGAGCTACCCCGCAAGGGTGCCGAAGCCTGGCCCGCTAGGTGCGGAGGCGACCTTAGGAGCCCCCGCAAACCAGCTGGGCCAGACTTTCGGCAACCGCGGAGTAGCCCGGAAAGCCCGGCAGCCGCCCTAAATTTCAATCTATAATCCCTTGTCAAAATTTCAAAATTTAGCTCAAATCCATGCTCTTTAAAGGCTCAGAGCCCGTTTTATGCCCACAGTTATTAACAAAAACCCTATTTTATTAACAAAACGCTTGATTTTTCAGGGGGTTTACTTGCAAAAGTCGCGTCTGCCTATAAATTTGTTTTAATTATTCTCACTATTAACTCTTTAAATCATTTCAAAATGAACAAAGCAGAATTGATTGAGGCCATGTCAAGTGGCTCAGGACTGTCTAAAGCTGACAGCAAAAAAGCATTGGATGCGTTTATCGATGCTACCTCAGGAGCCCTTCGCGGCGGTGACCGTGTAGCGTTGGTAGGTTTCGGTTCTTGGAGCATTTCAGAGCGTGCTGCTCGGACTGGTTTGAACCCCAAAACCAAGCAGAAAATCCAAATCGATGCTAAAAAGGTGGTAAAATTCAAAGCGGGTGCTGAGTTGTCCGGTTCTTTGAAATAAGCCTAGACTTACGTCTTTCAGAAAAGCCGGCGCAAGCCGGCTTTTTTGTTTTTAAGCTCTTTGCAAAGATTTTGCCGGCCAGTTCCATGGTTTGAGGCGTTTACAGCAAGGGGAGTTCAATCCGAAAAATTTTCTGGGTCTGCCGGCGGCAAAACCCAAGCTGAAAGGCGTTCGGGTGGGGTGGATTGGCCGGCCTAAAAGCAATCCTTATAAATTCTTTTTGCAGGGTTTTGGAAGCGGAACTCTGGCTTATGAACAAACGCGGAAGTCAGGAGCTATCCGCGTCTATGTTTTTAGCCACGAATGCACGAATGGTTGTGGGTATGTTGGTCGCCACCCTTGCACGAAAATGGGGCTATGCTTTTTGTGTCTATGTTTTTAGCCACGAATGCACGAATGGTTGTGGCAGTGGCTGTAGCCACCCAGGCAGGAATGTATGTGGCTGTGCTTTTTGTGTCTAGGTTTTTAGCCACGAATGCACGAATGGTTGTGGGTATGTTGGTCGCCACCCTTGCACGAATATGGGGCTATGCTTTTTGTGTCTATGTTTTTAGCCACGAATGCACGAATGGTTGTGGCTGTGGCTGTAGCCACCCAGGCAGGTATGTATGGGGCTATGCTTTTTGTGTCTATGTTTTTAGCCACGAATGCACGAATGGTTGTGGCTGTGTTGGTAGCCCCGAAACCAAAACATTCGTGCATTCGTGCCTAAGCTCCCCGCGGCTTAATGTCCTTGCTCCAATCTATCCTCAAAAACACACCATTCCTGCATTCCTGGCTAAGCTCCCCGCGGCTTACCTTACTACCCGCGGCTTAATGTCCTTGCGCCAATCTAGCCTCAAAAACATACCATTCGTGCATTCGTGGCTAAGCTCCCCGCGTCATAAATTCCTTGCGCCAATCTAGCCTCAAAAACATACCATTCGTGCATTCGTGGCTAAGCTCCCCGCGGCTTACCTTCCTACCCGCGGCGTACCTTCCTTGCGCCAATCTAGCCTCAAAAACATACCATTCCTGCATTCGTGGCTAAGCTCCCCGCGGCATAATTTCCTTGCAAGGGCTTGTGCCGGTTTTCCTTTGACTTTAATGAAAAAAAGAGTTTTTGATTGAATTAGGTTTGGCTTCCGAATTCCAACAGGGGGAAGCTATTGAAAGAAATTTTTTTGCGCTCAGCTCATGTTCACAACACAGCCCTAAACCCGCGTCAAAAGAAGCATAGCAGCAGCATTGATTCAGAACATTCGGCATGAAAACGGCTTGATTTTGATGGGGAAGGGGAGGGATTTGTGCTGTTTTGCTTGTTTCAGCACAAAGAATCTCCTTTTGTTTGCAGCACATCGGTCAATGCCCTTGTCTATTCCGTACTGTTGCAAAACCGATCGGGCATTAAACCAAAGGTCCCGGCCCTTTGTTAACATTTAAAATCTTGGTAAACCCGCTGAATGTTTGTATTTTTACTCGTTATATGCTTAATGGCTTGATTATGAATATACTTAATACCTCTTCCCGCATCGCTTTCCTGCTGTTTGCCTTGCTTCCAGGGCTCGTTCAAGCCCAGCAAATGTGCTTTACCAACCCGTCTATGGAGGGCGTCAGCCAGGCTCACGTGGTGCCTGCGCCTTGGCAAGCATGTTATGGCTCACCCGATACGCAGCCAGGTCAATGGGGCATTACTTTGCCTCCTTCAAACGGCAACACTTATGTCAGTTTCTTGCATGCAGGAAATAGTCCTACGGGCTACAAAGAGGGCATGGCTCAGTCCTTGACGCCCTGCATGGTGGCGGGGAATTCCTACACCATCTCTGTTGATTTGGCGTATTCGCCCGTTTACAATACCGCCGGTCCGGGGAACTGTCCTTCGTCTTTTGCCATTTATGCAGGTGCCTCGGCCTGTGCCATCGCAGAAACGCTGTACACCTCAGGTCCTATTACCCACGCCAACTGGCAGACCTACAACATTACGTTTACCCCCACGGCCAACCATTGTTGGATTGCTTTTGCTCCATATTATACTGGAGCATGCAGTGGTTACATCAACATTTTGGTTGACAACTTCAGTTGCATACAAAACGCGTTGGTTAGCACCACCTCCACCAACGTAAGTTGCCCAGGGGTTTGCGATGGAACGGTAACCGCTACCACCAACCAAGGCACTCCTCCATTCACGTTTTCATGGGCTCCGGGCGGAGCAACCACCGCAACGGTGAGCAACTTGTGTGCGGGAAGCTATACCGTAACCGTTGTGGATGCCAACGGGCAAACGGCCCAATCTACCACTGTGGTAGGTTCGCCCCCCGCCATCAACTCTTCAACCCAGGTTAGCCACATTACTTGCTTTGGTGCCAACAACGGTACTGCCTCTGTAAATGCATCGGGCGGAGCTGGCGGGTTCACCTACTCTTGGGCGCCTTCTGGCGGCAGCAGCGCCTCGGTTTCCAATTTAACCCCAGGCACCCATGTGGTTACCATTACCGATGCCAACGGCTGTATTAAATTAGACAGCGTTGTGGTGAATGAGCCTGCCGATTTGTTGGCGGCAATCAACACGACGGTGCCTTTGTGTCTGGGAGTGCCTTCGGCAACCTTGACCGCCTCAGCAACCGGGGGCACCACAAACTATTCCTACATGTGGAGTACCGGTCAGGCCGGAGCAACCTTGTCCAATCTGGGTACTGGAACCTATTCCGTTACAGTAACCGACGCGAACGGCTGTACCGACCAGGCTTCAATTACGTTAACCACTCCGGTGGCCATTGTGGTAACTTCGCCACAAACCAGCGATGTTACCTGTTTTGGTGCCGCCAACGGTACGGCCCAGTTTAACGTAAGTGGGGGCAGCGGAAACCTAAGCTATGCATGGACTCCAGCAGGGGGCAACAGCCTGCAAGGAACCGGAATGGGCCCAGGGACGCATACCCTTACCGTAACCGACCAAAATGGCTGCACCGCAACGGGTCAGGTCAACATTACCCAGCCTCCCGCCCTCGTACTGTCCTTGAACTCATTGACCCACATTAGCTGCTTTGGCGCCAACAACGGGCAGGCTCAGTCCTCTGCTTTGGGTGGCACGCCGCCCTACCAGTATGCTTGGAGCAACATGCAAACCGGAACCAATGCCACGGGATTAACCCCCGGACTTCAGGCCGCGGTTGTGATGGATTCCAAAGGCTGCTTAGATACCGTTCCTTTTATGGTGAATGAACCTGCGGTTTTGCTTGCCAGTACCACCTTGGCTCAGGATTCCATTTGCGAAGGCAGCGATTTTCAATTGTCGGTGCTTGCTAGCGGAGGAACCCCCGCCTATTCGTACCTGTGGAGCAATGGGCAGCAAATATCCAACGCCGCTGTTTTGGCGAACGAGGGACTGAACAACATCAGCGTTACCGTTACCGACGCCAACGGCTGTTCTATTGCCTCGTTTGTGAACGCGGTTGCCGGCAGCATACCCACGGCTAGCTTTACCTACACGCCCGAATGCTTGGGCAACGCCATTCAATTGAATTACAATGCCAGCAACACAACCGGCACCATTCTTCAATACGGATATAATTTAGGGGACGGAAGTCCAATTACAACCGTGTACAATCCAACGCATACCTACAACGCCATTGGTCCATGGCCAGCCAGCATGGTGGTGGTAACCGATTTTGGTTGTGTAGATACCTTCCAGCAGAACATTCTGTTGTACGACATCCCTGTTTCAAACTTCTCCATGTCGCCCCAACAAGGTTGTGCTCCGCTTTGTCCACAGTTTACAGATTTGTCCACGGTTCAAAATGCCAGTGTGCAAGTATGGGCTTGGTCGGCCAATGGGAATGTGTTTTCCAATACCGGAAATCCTTTCCATTGTTTCCAAAACCCAGGGACCTATAATGTGGAACTAACGGTAACTTCTTCCGACGGTTGCGTATCGGTCCCTTCTGCGGCCCAACAGATTGTGGTATGGCCAACGCCTACGGCCGATTTTAACATTGACCCTCCCTTTACAACCATGTCAAACCCAAATGTGAACTACATCAACCAAAGTTTGGGGGCAAATTCATACCTATGGACTTTCCCCAATGGAATGACCCAAACCGCAGAGCATACCTCGTTCTCTTACATCGATACAGGCCGCTATTGCGTTACTCTGCTGGCCTCTACCGACCGCGGTTGCGTTGATACCACCACCAAATGTTCTACGGTTCGCTTGGATGTGACCATCCATATTCCGAACACCTTTACGCCCAACGAAGATGCCATGAATGAATTCTTTAGGGTGTATGGAACGGGAATTAAGTCGGGTCAGTTGCTCGTCTTTAACCGCTGGGGCACATTGATTTTTTCTACCCCCGATATCTTCAAAGGTTGGAATGGCCGCGAAGCTGGACGTACGGAGATTGTACCCCAGGGTGTTTATGTGTACAAGGTCGATGTTATTGACTTGTACAACAACGACCATTCTTTTGTAGGAAAGGTTCAGGTTCTCCGATAAATATGCATCAAGGCAATGGCTAAGCGAATTCCAGTTCTCCAATTTCTTGTAGCCATTGCCTTGCTGGGCTTGGGCCTTACAGCGCGTGCCCAAACAAGCTGCTATACCAATCCATCTTTGGAAGGGCCTACGGTTCCGCATCAGGTTCCATCGCCTTGGCTGGCCTGCTATGGTTCTCCAGATACCCAACCGGGCAACTGGGGATTTACTCAGCCTGCCTCGAATGGGAATTCTTACGTCAGTTTTTTGCATTCGGGCCAAAGTCCGAGTGGGTACAAAGAAGGGATGACCCAGCTGCTCAATCCCTGTCTTTTAGGTGGAACCACCTATACCATTACGGTAGATTTGGCGCATTCGCCGGTGTACAATACCGCGGGCCCAGGAAACTGCCCCAGCAGCTTTGCTATGTATGGGGGCAATTCGTCCTGCGCCATTTCTGAAACCTTGTTGGTGTCGGGCCCCATTACCCATACCAACTGGGTAACTTACACCTTTACGTTTACGCCTACTCAGAATTTTTGCTACATCTCGTTTGCTCCCTACTTTACAGGTTCATGCACAGGCTACATCAATATTATGATTGATAACTTTACCTGCATTCAACCTGCATTGGTAAACGCGACTTCTACCCCCGAATCCTGCCCTGGATCCTGCACGGGAACAGCTACTGCCAATGTTACCCAAGGAGTACCGCCTTACACCTATTCCTGGGCTCCCGGCGGTCAAACCACGCCCAGCATCTCGAATCTTTGCCAAGGTTCGTACACGGTAACGGTTACCGACAACGCCGGTCAACAAGCCAGCAGCACAACCACGGTTGGCGGCCCTCAGGCTTTTAATACCACCGTTACCGGAGCCAATGTGTCCTGTTTCGGCCAAAACAACGGAACGGCCAATATTGTTGCTATGGGCGGCACAGCTCCATACACGTATTCCTGGTCGCCCTCTGGCCTCAATGTGTTTAACCCAGCGGGCCTTAGCGCCGGCACCCACGTGGTTACCGTAACCGATGCGGCTGGCTGTACCACGACCGATTCCATTTCCTTAACCGAACCTCCCGTCTTGGTTGGGAATATCGCCTCTTCAACTCCAGCGCTTTGCTTTAATTCCAACTCCGGAACCATTACCGGCACAGCCTCGGGCGGCACACCGCCCTACACATATACTTGGACTCCCGGGGGGAACGGCCAAACCTTGTTTAATGCCTTGGCCAACCAACTGTACACCCTGAATGTAACCGATGCCATGGGTTGCCTTGTTCAAGTTCAACACCAAATTACCCAACCCACGCAGTTGGTCGGTGGCATTATCAACCCCATTCAACCCAGTTGCTTCGGGAACAACAACGGCTCTCTAACCTCAAACGTATCGGGAGGAACCCCACCGTATTCCTATTTTTGGAATCCCACAGGCCAAACAACCCCTCAGGCAATAAATCTCAGCGCCGGCAACCACAGCCTCATGGTAATCGACGCCAACGGCTGCATGGTCAATGTGAGTTTCCCGCTCAGCCAACCTTCGCTGCTTTCGGTAGGAATACCCAGCTTTACAAATTTAACCTGCTTTAATGCTGCCAATGGTACAGCCAGTGCCATGGTAGGCGGCGGCACCCCTCCATATTCTTATTTATGGTCTCCAAGCGGCTCTACCGTTTCAAACCCGAGCAATTTGTCTGCAGGAACCCATACCTTGACGGTTACCGATTCGCGCGGGTGTACAGCAACCGCCAGCCGAACCCTGACCCAGCCCCCGGCAATCGTCCCCATTTTGCAACAAATGCAACCTGTAAGCTGCTTTGGAGGCAACAACGGCAGCCTTTCTGTTCAAGTAAGCGGAGGTGTGCCGGGTTATTCTTACAGTTGGACTCCCAATGTTGGCAACGGTCTGAATCCCACGGGGCTTTCTTCAGGCAGCTATCAGCTAACCGTTACCGACCAAAACAACTGTACCCAAACGGCCAGTTATTCGGTTACCCAACCCAATCTGCTTCAAGCCAATGCACAAATGCTGTCTGGCCCGCTTTGCCATGGCGATACCAATGCGGTACTTCAAGCTTCGGCCCAAGGCGGAGTAGCACCTTACAGCTACCTTTGGAACAACGGACAAACCGGCCCCAATTTCGGGTCGGCCGGCCTTGGCAGCTTTACGGTAACGGCCACCGATGCCAACGGATGCACGGCTTCCGATACCGTTGTGGTAGCCAATCCGGCCTTGCTTGATATCCAATTCGCGGCCGCTCAAATGCCTACCTGTTTCGGTTTTTCCAATGGAAACGCTTCCTTTACCGCCAGCGGAGGAACAGGCGCTTTGTCTTACCAATGGATTCCCAGCGGTGGAAACCAAGCATCGGCAAGCAACCTGCCCGCAGGCAATTTTCAATGCATTGTTACCGACCTGAACGGTTGCTCTGATACCGGCTCCGTTCTGCTTACTCAACCAAGCGCCTTGGCTGTTGCGGCACCTAGCCTTCAGCAGGTTTCTTGTTTTGGCTTAAGCAACGGACAAGCTTCGGTTTCGGTCTCAGGAGCCACCCCGCCGTATTCCTACCTTTGGAATACCGGCAGCACCAGCAATACCATTTCCAACTTAATCGCTGGGAACTATTCCCTTGTTGTTACCGATGCCCAAGGCTGTGTGGATTCAATTTCAACCCAAATTACCCAGCCCCCCGTATTGCAAGCGCAATTTGCAGCCTTCGACGATTCGCTCTGCGTGGGCCAAACTTTTTCACTCAGCACTCAAGTTAGTGGAGGCACCCCGAACTACGCTTATTCTTGGGCAAACGGAGGCAGCAGCGCTACCGGAACCTCTACGGTTGTTCAAGGTCCCAATTCCATGTCGGTAACGGTGACCGATGCCCAAGGTTGCCAAAGCACCATCGCAGCCTCGGCCCTGGCCGGTTCTATTCCTCAAGCTCAATTTGCCGTCGCTCCTGTTTGCTTGGGGCAACCTGTGAACATTGCCAACACACCCAGCAATTCGTTGGGTGCGATTGTGCAAGCAACCCTGTCCTTGGGCAATGGAACCACAACCAACGGCAGCGGGAATGTTCAGTATATATACACGTCCATTGGACCTTGGACCCTGACTCAAATTGTGCAGACCGAATTTGGTTGTGCCGATACAGCCAGCCAAACGCTCACGTTGTTTGACCTGCCTCAGGTCGCATTCAGCCCAATGCAGGCTGAAGGTTGCAGACCCGTTTGCCTGACCTTTACAGACCAATCTACGGTGCAAAATGCCAGCATCGCATCTTGGGATTGGCAAGACAATGGGCAGTCTTTTGCCTCAACAGCTCAGCCCTATGCCTGTTTCTCAAGTTCAGGAATCCATCAAATTCATTTGACAGTGAGCAGCAGCGATGGTTGCACGGCCTCCTCTGCCGTTCCTGCTCTGATTCAGGTTTATCCCAATCCTACGGCGGCCTTTGGCATCACTCCACAACAGGTTTCTAATGCGGTGCCCGAAGTAACCATCACCAACAGCAGCCAACTCGGCACTCAATATATGTATTTCTTGCCCGATGGTTCCATGCAAACGGAACCCAGCTTCAGCTATTCAAACTCCGATACGGGCACCCATTGCATTCAGTTGATCTTGGCGACCGACTATGGCTGCGTTGATACGGCCACGGCTTGCTACCGGGTAATTCCCGAATACAGCTTGTACATTCCCAATGCGTTTACTCCCAATGGCGACGGCATAAACGACATGTTCCAAATCAAAGGTGTGGGTATTTCTGACTTTGATATGACGGTGTTTGACCGTTGGGGCGTTCTGCTTTTCCATTCTACCGATGTGCAAAAAGGCTGGACCGGTCAGCATCAAGATACCTATCAGCCTGTGATGCAGGGTGTTTACGTCTTTAAAGTAGATGTCAAAGACATTTGGAACAATTACCACAGCGTGGTAGGTAGGGTGCACCTGATTCGCTAAACTTCCCTACTTTTACGGCCGATTAGGTATTCAACCATGGAAGCAACCCTTGATATTTCTGTCGTCGTTCCATTGTACAACGAAGAAGAATCTCTGCCCGAATTGATGGCTTGGATTCACCGGGTTATGCAAGCCGAAGGCTTGAATTACGAGGTGATAATGGTTGACGATGGCTCTAAAGACAGCTCCTGGAAGACGATACAACACCTGCAATCCCAGTATCCTTCGTTGCGCGGGTTTTCCTTTCGCCGAAATTACGGCAAATCTGCCGCCCTCAATGTGGGCTTTGAAGCCTGCCGCGGGCAGGTGGTTGTTACCATGGATGCCGACCTTCAGGATAGCCCCGATGAGCTTCCGGCTCTGTATTCAAAAATTAAAAACGAGGGCTTTGACCTGATTTCGGGTTGGAAGAAAAAACGCTACGACCCCCTCTCAAAAACCATTCCCACAAAGGTGTTTAACTGGGCCACCCGCAAGTTAAGCGGCATTCATTTGCACGACTTTAACTGCGGGCTTAAAGCCTACCGCTACGAGGTGGTGAAAAGCATCGAGGTGTATGGCGAAATGCACCGCTACATTCCCGTACTGGCCAAATGGGCCGGATTTACCAACATCGCTGAACAGGTGGTTCAACACCAGGCCCGCAAATACGGAACAACCAAATTTGGTTTGGAGCGCTTTATTAATGGTTTTCTTGACCTGCTTTCCATCACCTTCGTTTCCCGGTTCTCCAAAAAACCCATGCATTTCTTTGGATTGCTTGGCTTAATTATGTTCACATTGGGAGGGTTTTTAGCCCTGTGGCTGGTCTTCGAAAAACTCGTTGCAACCTACATTCTCGACCAACGCGCTCCGCTGGTTACCCAAAACCCCTTGTTTTACATCGGACTGCTCAGCATGATTCTGGGCACTCAGTTCTTTTTGGCCGGTTTTATCGCTGAACTGGTTTCAAGAAACGCTCCCGACCGCAATCGATACCACATTAAAGACCAAACCGATGTCTGAACACCTGCTGGTGTTTCATGAAGGAAAACGCGAGCGCATCAAATTTTCGCTCATTTCACCCACCTTTCGCCGGCCCGACGAAGTTGCCGAATTCTTAGATTCCCTTCAAAACCAAAGCTATACCGATTTCGAGGTTATTCTTGCCGACGGAACCCCCCACACGTCTTTGGCCGACATTGCTCTCAAGCACCGGGGCAACCTAGATCTTACTTTTTTATACGAATCGGGATTGCCTGTATCGGCCGCCCGCAATGCCGCCGCGGCTGTTGCCCGCGGGCATTACTTTGTTTTCTTGGATTCCGATTGCTTGATTCCGCCCGATTACCTCAACATTGTTTCTGAGCAGCTGCTTCTGGAAGAACTTCATTTGTTCGGCGGCCCTGACGCCGCACATCCGTCTTTCACTCCGGTGCAGCGTGCCATTTCCTATTCCATGACGGGTTTGTTGACCACCGGGGGCATCCGCGGCAAAAAGACCCGCCTTGGGGTGTTTCATCCACGGGGGTTTAACATGGGCGTTCAGCGCGATTGGTTTCAATCGGTAGGCGGATATTCTACCCTAAAATGCGGGGAAGACATTGACCTCAGCATGCGGCTTATTGCTGCCGGCGCTAAGTCGGCCCTTATTCCCAAGGCCAAGGTGTTCCACAAGCGGCGTACCGATTTCAATGCCTTTTACCGGCAAGTGTACCGCTTTGGTGCCGCCCGTATTCACCTGCACCTGGCCCACAAAGGGCAATTGAAGCCCACCCACGTATTCCCCGCTGCATTTTTGCTCTTTCATTTGGCCCTGATTCCTGCTTTGTTTTTGCCCAAAGTGCTGTTGTTTATGCTGCTTATGAGCGGTACCTATTCGATTTTGCTGCTGCTGCATGCCAGCATTCAGGAGCGAAGTTTGTTTGTTGGATTGCTTTCTGTGCGGGCCGCATACACCCAATTGATGGGCTACGGTTCTGGTTTTTTGCACAACGCCTGGGTGGTATATGTCCGCAACCGGCCTGAAGGGCTGGATTTATAGTTTTTTTTGGGGGCCATTTCCGGCTTTCCGCTGCAAGTCCACAGCCGGTTCGGCGGCCGTACAGCGGGCTGCGGTGGCTTCGTGCCTCAGCCTCCTCGCCACGCGTACGGCTGCCGCCCCAACTGCGTCCTTTCCACTGCAATCCGGGGCCCGGGCCACTCAAAAATGCACCGGCCTCAATTAAGGATTTCCCCAAATACTCCCTCGGCTGCCCGATTCAGAAGCACCCGTTACTTCTTTCCACACATTTTCTCGCCCTAAAACCCGAAGCAGGCCCAACAATCCAAAAATCAATGCCTCTTTAAATTCGATTTCTTGCCGACTTCCCAGCACCAATTGGCAATCGGTTTTCGCCCGAATCGATTCCAGCAAGCCCGTATTGTAGCTTCCCCCTCCGCTGAGCAAACAGGTCCTTATTTTATTGTTGTTTAATTCTTTTGAAATGGCCATCGCCATCCATTCTCTGCTTGTTGCTAAGGCATCAACCACCGAACATGCCGCAGAATTCAATACCGGAATCGCTTCTTTTTCCAAATCTTCACGCCCAAAACTGCGCGGAAAATTTCTTTGCATCATAGGCAATTCTTGCAATTGTTTTAACAAGGCAGGTTGAAGTTCGCCTTTCAAACCAAGTTCGCCCCCCTTATCGTATTCCAAACCCAAAGGCTGCACCAAATGCGAAAAAACCAAATTTACTGGCACCACATCGCCCGCCCGCCGTTCGTGGTTCTTTGTTTTCCAGCTCAAATTAGAGAATCCCCCTACATTTAAGCAGGCCTCGTATTTCGGGAACAAAAGGGCATCGCCTACCGGCACCAAGGGAGCTCCTTGTCCACCCAATGCAAGGTCTTCCGACCTAAAATCGTTCACCACCCTGCACCCTGTTTCGGCGTGCAAGGCTCCTCCATGTCCAATTTGCAGACTGAATCGAAGGTCTGGTCTATGAAAAACCGTGTGTCCGTGGCTGGCGATTAAATCTACCTTTCGGCCCGCTAAAAACGCCTTGGACTTCATGCCTAAATAGTGCCCATAGGCCCGGTCCAGTTCGCACAAATCTGTTCCGGAAAGGGCAATCGAATTTTTAAGTTTCAGCTGCCATTCCACAGAATAAGGAAGGGTTTGGGCCTCTTCAATGCGGTATCGCCAGGTATTGTCTTCTTCCCAGAATTCCGACAAACACAAATCTAGCCCGTCGAGTGAGGTTCCCGACATCAAACCCAATACCCGAAACGGGCTTGACTCCGATTTACCCTTGAAGAACACTGCGGCCAATCACGATGCGCTGAACCTCGCTGGTGCCTTCGTAAATTTGGGTGATTTTGGCGTCGCGCATCAGGCGTTCTACGTGGTATTCTTTTACATAGCCATACCCACCGTGAATTTGCACCGCTTCGGTAGCGGCCCACATGGCGGTTTCGCTGGCAAACAACTTAGCCATTGAACTGGCTTGGTCGTAATTCATGCCTTGGTCTTTCATCCAGGCCGCTTTATAAACCAGCAGGCGTGCAGCCTCAATGCGGGTGGCCATATCGGCCAATTTAAAGGCAATCGCTTGGTGCTGGGCAATGGGTTTGCCAAACGCCTGACGCTGCTTGGCGTATTCTTTTGAAAGCTCATAGGCTCCAGCCGCAATTCCCAAGGCTTGGGCGGCAATGCCAATGCGTCCACCGCTCAGGGTTCTCATGGCAAACTTGAAACCAAAGCCATCTTCTCCAATTCGATTTTCTTTGGGAACCTTTACATCGGTAAATTGCAAGGTGCAGGTGTCGCTGCCCCGAATTCCCATTTTATTTTCTTTGGCTCCTTTTTCAAATCCAGGCACTCCGCCTTCTACAATCAGGCAGTTGATTCCTTTGTGGCCTTTTTCTACGTCGGTTTGGGCCATCACCAAATAATAGCTGGCATTGATTCCGTTGGTAATCCAGTTTTTGGTTCCATTCAGCAAATAATGGTCGCCCATATCTACGGCGGTTGTACGCTGCGAGGTGGCATCGGAACCGGCTTCGGGTTCCGACAAACAAAAGGCCCCAATGCAGGCACCGGAAGCCATGGGTTTTAAGTATTTTTCTTTTTGGTAATCGCTGCCGTAGGAGTCCAATCCATAACACACCAAGGAGTTGTTTACAGAAACCACTACCGAGGCAGAGGCGTCGATTTTCGACAATTCTTCCATAACCAGAACATAAGACAGGGTGTCCATGCCGGCTCCGCCCCATTGTTCAGGAACCATCATGCCCATAAAACCGAGTTCGCCCAGTTTTTTAATTTGTTCCCGGGGGAATTCCTGCTTTTCGTCCCGATCAATCACTCCGGGCAACAATTCTTCGCGGGCAAAATCACGGGCGGCCTGCCGGATCATGTCATGTTCTTCGGTCAATTGAAAATGCATGCTGCTTTGATTTTTTTGTTCGTTGCAAAGATAACCTTCCCAACGGAAAAATTGTTGATTATTTTGCAGCCTTACTTCGTTTTTGCCGTGCGAAATCCCACATGCCCAAAAGGAATGCCCTCAGATACGCAAATCGGCGATTCCAACCGGTATCCGCGGCACCAATTTGGAGCACATAAATACGAGCCGCCCACAGCCCAATAGCCGTTGCTGCAGGAATCTGATGTTGCCTCCCAAGCGTTGCCAACCAAGTCGAATATGCCATGTATTGGCTCAAAGGACCTGGCAGGCGCCAATCGGCCTTGAAATCCGTCTTCGCCCAAGTCGCTTAGCGGAAACAGCCCTTGCCAGGTATTTCCGTGCGGCCTATTCTGCTGGGGCTGGCTTCTGTTTTTTTGCATTGCCCAATTCAATTCAGCTCGACTGGGCAACCGTTGGCCCAACCAACCTGCGTATGCCAGCATGTCTTCTTTGCACAGGTGAACCACAGGCAGCTCCTTCCAATCGGCAGGTTGCGAGCCAATCCGCTCTGGGTGCCTCCAGGTTAGTCCCCCCACAAAGCAAATTCTTGCGCTATCGGGTTCAAACCGAAAAGCACCCGGCCCAAGGCCATCTAAACCGATTTCGGCACAGGTTCTGTACCCTGTAGCCTGAACAAATTTTAAATAATCGGAATTGCTTACTTCCGTTTCTTTCAGGTAAAATGCCGGAATGGAATCGTTTCCTTCCACCGCCACAAAGCCAGTTTCTGGGTCTATGCAGCCCATCAAAAAAAGGCCCCCAAACAGCAGCAAGCTAAACCCTGAAATAGTACACCTTGCCATTGAATTCGATTCCATGGTCCATTATTCCTGGCCAAAGCGTGGGCGGCAAACTTTGCAGCCAGCGGTTCAAATTTTGCATCAACGATTGAACCGTAGCAGCTTGCTCCCCAGCCAAGTTGTGCCGCTCCTCGGGGTCGGTCAACAAATCAAACAACTCCACGGTGTGGCTTAGTTCATTTACCACCAGTTTATACCTAGAATTGCGTAGGGCTCGGTTGGGGCCAGATTTCCATTTGAACTCCAGATGCGGAGCTTTTGTTGTTGAATCCAAAAAGGGCAACAGATTTACCCCGTCAAAGGTGCGGTCGGCCGGCAAGGGTATTCCTGCCGCCGCCATAGAGGTAACCATCACATCGGTGAGTGAGGTAGGATAGGGGAAAGTAAGGGGCAATAACCTTCCTTTCCATTGCAACATAAAGGGGACATTCAGGCCTCCTTCATAGTGGGTTAGCTTTCCGCCCCGATAGGGTGCGTTGTTGCCAGCCAAGGCATACAGGGCCGCTCCATTGTCGCTGGCAAACCAAATTAGGGTGTTCTCGATCAGGCCCTCTTTTTCCAATGTTTCGGTAATTTGCCCTACGGCATGGTCTAAGGCCAATATCATGGCTTTATATACCCGGCGAACATGGTTGGGCTCTCCTTTTACTTTGTTGTAGTATTCTTGTGGTGCTTGGAAAGGGGTGTGCGGAGCATTAAAGGGCAAGTACAAAAAAAAGGGTTTGTCCTTGTGGTCTTTAATGTAAGAACAGGCTCGGTCGGCAATGGCAAAGGTTAAGTATTTTTCTTCCTTCACCGGCTTTCCGTTTTCAAGCAAAGCACAGGTTCCGCTGCGGCCCTTTTTCCAAATGTGCTTGTCTGAAAATTCTTGGGTAGGAGCATTCACCATGCCTGGGGAATTGGAATCGGCAAAGAGGGTAAAGGCCTCGTAAAATCCAAAAAACGATTGAAATCCACGTTCGTTGGGCCGCATGCCGGCCCCATGACCTAAGTGCCATTTTCCAAACATAGCGGTAGCGTAACCCGCTGCCGACAATGCTTCGGCAAGGGTAATTTCTGTTCTGGGAAGCCCTTGCCTGTCCATGGATTCCTGGTCGGGAAAATCGAACTGAGCGGCTACCCGCCAGTTGTCGGTGGGTACGATGTATCGAAAGGCAAGGTATTCCAATCGGTTTAAAGGATAGCGGGCTTGCGGCTGAAACTCCATGCCAAACCGGTTGTTGGACCTGCCCGTGAGCATTGCCGCTCTGCTGGGCGCACAAATGGGAGAGGCGGTGTACCCATCGGCAAAGCGAATTCCCTCTTGGCCTATTTTATCGATGTTTGGGGTTTGGGCCGTACTGCCGCCGTACAAACTGATGTCGAACTTGCCTAAGTCGTCGGCTAGAATCAGCACAATGTTGGGTGCTTTTGCCGAAGCCGGCTCCAGGCGTTTCAAATAGGCCTGTTTTTTTAGGAGTTCGGCGGCAGGCGGTTTGGGCAAGGTCCAAACCTTAGACTTGAGCGGCCAAAAGCCCAATGCCAAGGCCGACAGCAAAAATAGACCAAGGGCAATCCACCTTCGTTTCATGCCCTAAATATAAGGTGTTTTGGCCTTAACTTTGAATGCCTTCTGCGCCGGCTGGGGGCATTAGGTCGCCTTTTTCGCTGCCCGAAATAAATTGATTTAAATAGTTTTTCATCCAATCGGCGGCAAACAACCTTCGAATGCCCCCTGTTTCAACAAAGGTTTCTAGGTCAATTTCTTCCGAAATTGAAATCTGGTTGCCCACATAAATCCGGTGCCGTTCTACTTGGATTTGGTTCGCCTTTAGTTCGGCCCCAATGGCTTGGCTAATTTCATAGCTGCTTGTAAAGTAAACAACCTTGCCTTCAACCCGCAAGTCGAAGTACTTAGACAAATCTGCTAAGCTGGGTTCAAAGGATTTTTTAGACATAAAAAACAGGGGTTTAAGGTTAAATGTAAAATGAAATGGTGGAATGGAATGGACAAGAATCAGGCCAAAAAAAAAGGCAATTCATTCGTAGAATGGGGTTTAGGATGCCGGAGGCCGGCCCCCCGATGGCAGCGGCAGTACGCGCTGAGCTTGGCGCTGAGGCCAGCCCGAGGAAGCGACCTTGGGAGCTACCGCAGGGCCTGGGCCGAAGTGCCAAGCACAAGCGGACTACAGCGAACAGCGGGATAAGGGCCCCAAAACCTGCCTAAAAGGAATTAAATTACAGGGACAAAGTGCTATCTTTGAGGCCAAATATCAGCCATGAAACGAGACGATGTTATATTTGAATTGGTGCGGCAAGAAGACCGGCGGCAACGCGAAGGAATTGAATTGATTGCCTCAGAAAACTATGTGTCTGCACAAGTTATGGAAGCCGTTGGCTCATGCCTGACCAATAAATACGCGGAGGGATTGCCCGGAAAACGGTATTACGGGGGCTGCGAAGTGGTTGACCGGGTCGAAATTTTGGCGATTGAACGGTCGTGTGCCTTGTTTGGTGCCGAATGGGCCAATGTGCAGCCGCATTCAGGAGCTCAAGCCAATGCTGCCGTGATGCTGGCTTGTTTGCAGCCCGGCGATTCGATTTTAGGCTTTGATTTGGCACATGGGGGCCACCTTACCCATGGTTCGCCGGTCAACTTTTCGGGCAAATTGTATTCTCCCTCTTTTTATGGTGTGGAGCCCGAAACGGGGACCATTGATTACGATAAAGTGTGGGCCAAAGCCATAGAAAGCCGGCCTAAATTGCTGATTTGTGGAGCCTCTAGTTACAGCCGAGATTGGGATTATGCCCGGTTGAGGGCCATTGCCGATGAGGTAGGTGCTTTGCTGCTGGCCGATATTTCGCACCCCTCGGGCTTGATTGCTACGGGCTTGCTAAACAATCCCATGCCCCATTGCCACATTGTAACTTCGACCACCCACAAAACCTTGCGCGGCCCACGGGGCGGAATCATTATGATGGGCTCGGATTTTGACAATCCATGGGGATTAACAACGCCCAAGGGCGAGATCAAACGCATGTCGGCCGTGCTTGATGCAGCGGTGTTTCCCGGCACCCAAGGTGGCCCACTTGAACATGTGATTGCTGGAAAGGCGGTTGCATTTTTTGAAGATTTACAGCCCGAATTTGCGGCATACACCCGGCAGGTAAGGGCAAATGCTCAGGCAATGGCCGCCGCTTTAAACGGATTTGGGTATCAGCTTATTTCTGGAGGCACCGAAAACCACCTTATGCTGATCGATTTGCGCAACAAAGGACTCAACGGAAAGTTGGCGGAACAAACGCTAGGGAAAGCGGGCATTACCGTAAATAAAAACATGGTGCCTTTTGACGACAAAAGCCCCTTTGTAACCTCGGGCATTCGGCTGGGAACCCCCGCCCTAACTACGCGCGGATTGGTTGAAGCCGATATGGATCGCGTTGTTGGGTACATTCACGATGCATTAACCCACCACGCCGACCCCGCATTTTTGAGCGGAATTGAACATGAAATTGCCGCTTGGATGAAAGACAAGCCGGTTTTTGCTTAAGCTTTTAAAGGTATGGTAGAGTTGCAAGCCTTGCATGTGCGCGGAAAACGCGTTTTGGTTCGCGTCGATTTTAACGTTCCCCTTGAAAACGGAGAAATTACAGACATTACCCGCATTCGAGCTGCCATGCCTACCCTGAAATATTTGCTGGGGCAGGGTTCAAAAGTGGTTTTAGTGTCGCATTTGGGAAGGCCTAAATCTGGGTTTTCGCCCGAATTGAGCTTGAAACAACTGCTGCCCGGAATCGAAAAGGAATTGGAATGCCCCCTCGTTTTTTTGGGGAATGTGCTCGACAAGGCCGCTTTAACCCATTGGAATGCCTTGCCTATGGGCTCGGTAGCCTTGTTGGAAAACCTGCGATTTCATCCAGAAGAAGAAGCCGGGGATGTTCAATTTGCCCAGCGCCTTGCTGAATTTGCGGATGTTTATGTGAACGATGCTTTCGGGACTGCACATCGGGCACATGCTTCAACGGCGGTGGTTGCCCATTTTGTGCCCGAAAAAGCCCCAGGGTTTCTCATGCAAAAGGAATTGGACGCAGTGGCTCAGGTGTTGAACCAGGCACAATCTCCTTTTACTGCCGTGATAGGGGGAGCCAAAATCAGCAGCAAAATTGGAGTGCTAAAAAACTTGATTGAACGGGCAGATCGCTTTATTGTTGGCGGCGGTATGGTTTATACCTTCATTAAAGCCCAAGGCGGAGAAATAGGCCTAAGCTTGGTGGAAGAAAGCATGCTTGAAACCGCCAAAGAGTTTTTGCACGCCTGTTCCCAAAAAGGGGTTCAGGTATATTTGCCCGAAGACAGTGTTTGTTCGACCCGGTTTGCCGACGATGGGGCCGCCTGCGTATATCCTTCGCATGCAATTCCGGCCAGCCACATGGGATTGGATGCAGGGCCAAAGGCCAGAGCAACCATAGAATCGTGGATATTGGACTCAAAAACCATTTTGTGGAACGGTCCGCTGGGGGTTTTTGAAATTCCGGTTTTTGCCCAAGGTACGCTTGCCTTGGGCAAGGCCATTGCTCAGGCTACACGCCACGGAGCGTATTCTTTGGTGGGCGGGGGCGACAGCGTTGCCGCGGCAAATGCACTCGGCATTTCAGAACAACTTTCGTACGTGAGCACCGGCGGGGGAGCTTTGCTGGAAAGCATGGAGGGGAAAATACTTCCGGGCCATAGGGCCTTGATGGACGTGTAAAACAGCTGAAAATCCCTAAAAACCAGCCCGTCAATTCTGCATCAAAACATAAAGCATAACCAGGAGCAAACCCACAACCGCCAAGGCAATCGCTACTTTCTCCTTGAACGTATCTGCTTTATGGCGATGTTGACGCATGTTTAGGAAGGCAGTCCGAAGTTCGGTGATGCGTGCGTCATCTGCACCTTCCCTAAACCCACAATTCGGGCATTCTGATTGATGCTGAGAAAAATCTTTCAAACAGACTGGACACGACCAGCCCCAATTGTCCATGTTTTGATGTTCAGTACTCATTCGACTTCAAAAATAGAATAGGAAAGCAACATAAATTAAATTGTGATTAAATCTACAACAATTTTTAACGCGGTTGCCGCACAAATGTAAACCAAAAGGGAGCCTCGATTTTTTAAAATAAAGCCTAAAAATGGTATATAATCCGCCCAAATGGGCAGGGTAGGAGTTTGGGATTTAGGCTGGCTGGGCTGTGGTTTTTTGGGTGCCGCATGAATTTGGCACGGTTTTTTCTTAGGCAATAGAAACCGAACATCCGTTTTGAATTTAAGGGCGTTGTTGCCTGCAAAGTTCTTAGGTTCAGAGGCTTTTGTTTTTATTGGTTCGCCACCTCGCCTTGGCATGATTTTTGCTTGGGGTTGTCCATTTTAAGGATATACCCATGGATAAAAACCTACCCAACCAACTAGAACCTATTGCCATAGTAGGCATTGGCTGTCGTTTTCCCGGAGGCGCTGCCAGTCCGGATGAATTTTGGAATTTATTGGCCGAAGGGACCGATTGCATCATAGACGTACCGAAAGACCGCTGGGATTACCGGCGTTATTTTGACTTAGATACGGACCGTCCGGGCAAGTCTCATCAGTTTCAAGGCGGTTTTTTGAAATTGCGGGTAGAAGAGTTTGACCCCTTGTTTTTTGGCATGTCGCCCCGAGAGGCGGCCGTTTTGGATCCACAGCAGCGTTTGCTACTTCAAACCACTTGGGAGGCTTTTGAAGACGCTGGATATACCGCCGAACAAATGAAAGGCTCAGAAACCGGGGTGTTTGTTGGGGGATTTTGTTTCGACAACAAATTGCAGCAATTGGGACCCCTGAACCGGGATTTAATCGGATCGCACACCGCGACCTCCTCGACCATGGTCATGCTGTCGAACCGAATTTCGTATGCCTTTGACCTTCGCGGTCCATCCTTAAGCATCGACACCGCCTGTTCATCTGCCTTGGTTGCAGCGCACTACGCTTGCCAATCCATTTGGTCGGGCGAAAGCGAAATGGCCATTGCCGGCGGCGTAAACATTATGCTGCGGCCAGAATACCCCATTGCCATGAGCAAAGGGCAATTCCTAAGCAAGCACAGCCGCTGCAAAGCTTTTGATGAAGATGCCGGTGGATATGTTCGTGGCGAAGGAGTTGGAGTTGTTGTTTTCAAGCCCTTGTCAAAGGCCATGGCCGACGGCGATTATGTGTATGCCGTAGTGCGTTCCACAGGCTCAAACCAAGACGGGGCGACCAATGGAATCACCGTTCCCAATCCCGATGCTCAAGAAGCGTTGATCCGCAAAGTGTACGAGCGTGCCGGCATTAAACCTACCGATATTGGGTATGTTGAAGCCCACGGCACCGGAACCAAAGCGGGCGACCCCGTAGAAATCACCGCATTAAACAACGTACTGTCGGAAGGCCGTGCGGCCGGCGAGAAGGTTTTTGTTGGTTCGGTTAAAACCAACATTGGCCACTTAGAAGCAGGCGCCGGCATTGCCGGTATTATTAAGTCGGCCATTTCTGTAAACCGCCGGCAAATCCCGCCGCACCTCCATTTTAAAAAGGCCAATCCGAAAATTAATTTTGAAAACCTGGCATTAAAAGTGCCACTCAAATTGGAAGCCTTTCCCGACGGCCCTGCCCTGGTTTCAATCAATTCCTTTGGATACGGCGGAACCAACGGGCACATGGTTGTTCAAGAACCGCCCCGGGAATACCTGAGCCATTTTCAGCCCAACGGCAAAGACGTTCAACGCCATCAATGGCTGTTCCCCATCTCGGCCCGAAGCGAAAATGCCCTAAAAGGCATTGTGGTGAAATACATCGACTTTTTAAAGAAAGGCGAAATTGGTTTGGCCGATTTTGCCTATTCGTTGAGCCACCGCCGCACCCACCACAACCACCGATTGACGGTGGTGGCGGCCAGCACAGAAGAACTTTTGGAAAAATTGCAGGCCTATGCCAACGGCGATGCCGCGGCAGGACTGAACCAGCAACAAACCGTAGAACAGCCTCAATTGGTATGGGTGTTTACCGGAATGGGCCCCCAATGGTGGGCCATGGGCCGGGAATTGTACAGCCAAGAGCCCCTGTTTAAAGCCAAACTCGACGAATGCGATGCGATTTTTAAAGGCATCGCCGGTTGGTCTTTGTTGGAAGAAATGATGAAGCCCGAGGCCGAATCGGGCATGGCTGCAACAAAAATAGCTCAGCCCGCCAACTTCTTTGTGCAAGCGGGTTTGATTGAACTGTGGGAGAATTGGGGCATTCGCCCCGATGCCGTGGTTGGACACTCCGTAGGGGAAGTCCCCGCCGCGTACTATTCAGGTGCCCTTACCCTGGCCGAAGGCGTGTTGGTTTCGTACCACCGCTCTCGCTGCCAACAAATGACCGCCGGACAAGGCACCATGTTGGCCGTTGGCCTGGGCGAAGACGATGCCCAAACCCTGGTCAATGAATTGGGACTGACCTCCACCATCTCGGTGGCCGCCATCAACTCCTTTAGCGGAGTAACCCTGGCCGGCACCAAAGATTCGCTTGAAAAAGTAGGCGAGGTTTGCACCCAACGGCAAATTTTCAATAAAATGCTCACGGTCGAGGTGGCTTACCACTCCTATCAAATGAATCCCCTGCAAGAGGAGCTTTTGAAATCTTTGGCCAACCTGAATCCTCAAACCGCTAAAATTCCGCTGTATTCAACCGTTACCGGCACCCGCATGGACGGAAAGGAATTTGGCACCGAATACTGGTGGCAAAACGTGAGGCAGCCGGTGCGCTTTGCCAAGGCCGCTCAAACCCTGGTGAACGATGGCTATTCTATTTTCTTGGAAATAGGCCCCCACCCCGTTTTGCGGACCAACATCAATGAATGTTTGAATGCGGCCGATAAAAAAGGCCATACCGTTCCTTCTTTGCGCCGCGGCGATCCAGAATTGGCTACCCTGCTCAACAGCTTAGGTATGCTGCACGGCTTGGGCTTCCAAGTAAATTGGACCAACTTTACCAGCGGTGGGCACTTTGTGAAATTGCCTACCTACGCCTGGGATATGGACGATTACTGGCAAGAATCCCCACGTTCGATGGAAGAAAAGCACGGTGTGCCCGGGCACGTGTTCCTGAACAACAACCTGCGCATGCCGTTCCCCGCTTGGGAGGTTGAAATCAACCGCTATTTTATGCCTTGGATGGACGACCATAAAATCGAATCCATGACGGTGATTCCGGGAGCTGCCTACGTGGAAGCTGGATTGGCTTTGCATGAAAAAACATTTGAAAACCAAGCTTGTACCCTTCAAAATCTGGAATTTCATCAGGTTTTGGTGGTGGATGAAAAGAAGGTGCAAATGTTCCACACCCAGTACAATCCAAACACCAAAGGCTATTCGGTGTTTAGCCGATACCGCGAAGACGATTCGCCCTGGACCCTGCACGCCACAGGCCGCATGCTCAAAGATACCGTCTCTAAAACCATTCCTACTTTTGAATTTGGGCAGGTGCAAAAACGCTGTACCCAAGAATTGTCGGCCCCCGATTTGTATGTTACCCTAGCCAACCGTGGACTGCATTATGGCCCTTGGTTCCAAGGAATCAAACAAATTTTTAAAGGCAACAACGAAGTATTGGTGCGCATCGAAGGAAATGAGGCCCTGGCCATCAACACCGACAATTACCTGCTGCACCCCACCATTCTAGACTCGGGCTTCCAAACCATGGTAGCCATTGTAGAAGAAAGCAGCAACAACCCCAGCCCCTTTGTGCCCGTTTCCATTTCGCAGGTTGTGTTTTATACCAGCCCGGGCGAGGCCTGTTGGAGCTATTGCCAAATTACCGAACGCAAAGAAAACAGCATCAAAGGCGATTTGATTTTGTTTGACGACCGGGGCGAAGTGTTGGTCTCTCTGCACGGCATCACCTGCCAAGCCATTGCCTCTGGCAGCGGGAGCGAAGACAACACCTCGGACGAATGGTTCTACGAATACCAATGGAAAACAGCCGAGCTGGATGCCGCTCAAGTGGCCGGCGAACATTGGATGATTTTTGGAGACGAAGGCGACCTAACCACCGATTTCATTGGTGCTTTAGCCGAACAAGGCGTAACCAGCACCCTGGTTTTGGCCGGCGAAGCCTACCTGCTCGAAGACATGCTGGCCACAGTGCGTCCCGACCAGGAAGCCGATTTCAACCGGCTGATGAACGATACCAAAGACATGGGTATTTCCCGCTTGGTTTATTTGTGGTCGGCCCAAACCGATTCAGAAAACCTGGATTTAACTCCCGATGGCATTGTTGACCGCACCATGCCCGCCGTTTATTTGGGCAAGGCCTTGGCCTCGAACTGGGGCGGAAAATCGGTAAAATGGGCCAGTGTAACCACCGGAGCCCAAGCTCTGCGTGAAGGCGAAGCCCTGACATCGCTCGAAACCACCCCGTTCTGGGGAATGGCCCGATTGATCAGCAACGAGCACCCCAACATTAAAACCTGCATGGTCGATTTGGCCGCCGCCGATTCAAATGCCAACACCTTGGTGCGCGAACTCAGCAGCGATTGGAATCAAGACGATGTGGCCTACCGCAACGGACAACGCTACGTCAAAACCCTGCAACGCGCTTCGTTTAAAGACGAAACGGCCGAGAAAACCACCATGGTTTCAACCGACACCCCGGTTTCGCTCGAAATTGGGCAAATTGGCCGCATCGATTCCCTGCACTACGATCGCACCGAACGCCGTGCGCCCGAGGCCGGCGAAGTGGAAATTCAAACCTTTGCCTCTTGCCTTAACCTGAAAGACGTATTAAAGGTGATTGGGCAACTTTCACTCAAGGCTACCTCAGGTACCTACTTTGAAAGCACCTTTGGAATGGAGGCCAGCGGCATTGTTACCCGCGTTGGCGAAGGAGTAACCGACTTTAAGCCCGGCGATGAAATCGTTCTTGCCGCCCAAAACGGTTGCTTAAAATCCTATGTAACCGCCCTACCAACCTTCTACATCCGCAAACCCAAACACATTGCTTGGGAAGATTGCCTGATGGTTGTGCCTTACATGACCGTTCTGTATGGCTTGCGAGACAGGGCTCAACTGCAGAAAGGAGAAAAAATCTTGATTCACAATGCCACCGGTGGAGTAGGCCTTGCCGCCATTCAATGGGCCAAGCATGTGGGTGCCGAGATTTTTGCCACCGCCGGCAGCGAAGAAAAACGGCAGCATTTGCAAAACTTGGGCGTGCATCGCGTGTACGATTCCCGCTCCCTTGATTTTGCCACCGACATTCGCCGCGACACCGGCGGATATGGAGTCGATGTGGTCATCAATGCCATTGCCGGCGAAGCCCTGTACCAATCCTTCGAACTGCTGGCCTCTTACGGCCGCTTTGTCGAAATCGGAAAACGCGACATCTCCGAAAACAACGGTCTGCCCATGGCAGCTTTTAACCGCAACATTACCTTCCACGGCATTGACGTAGATAGGTTGATGATTGAGCGTACGCCCGTTGTGCAAGGACTGCTTCGCGACATTGAACGCTACTACGACCAAGGCATTTTTGCCGCCGTAAATACCCATTTGTTTGGGGCTGCACAGGCCGAAGAAGCCTTTACCTTCTTGGCTCAGTCAAAACACATGGGCAAAGTGGTGCTGAACTTTAAAGACCAGTCGGTTCCGGTAGCCAAAACCCAAGAAACCAAGGAATTGGATTTGGAAGGTTCCTACATGATTACCGGCGGTACCGGCGGCTTTGGTTTGCAAATTGCCGATTGGTTAAGCCAACGCGGAGTGGCTCAGTTGATACTGGCCTCGCGCAGCGGAGCCAAATCGGACGAAGCCAAAGAAGCCATTGCAAAAATGCAAGCCCGTGGAACCAAGGTATGGGCCGAGCCCCTCGACATTACCCATGCCGACGCGGTAAACGCCATGATTCAATCCATGCAAGGCAACATGCCTGCCCTAAAAGGCATTGTGCACGGCGCCGTGGTGTTGGACGATGGATTCTTGATGGACATGAACCGAGACCGATTTATGACCTCGTTTCAAGCGAAGGTGGGCGGAGCTTTGAATTTGCACCGGGCTACCCAGCATTTGAACCTGGATTTCTTCCTGTCGTTCTCGTCTATTTCAGCCTTGATTGGCAACAACGGGCAGGCCAACTATGTGGCAGCCAACGCATTCTTAGATGGATTTGCGCATTACCGAAGCGGGTTGGGTTTGGCCGGAACAACCGTGAATCTGGGTGTACTGGGCGAAGTGGGCGTTGCCGCCCGCGATGCCAACGTTACCGCGATTTTGGAATCGGGCGGAATCAAGGGTTTCAGCAACCGCCAAGCCTTAGATGGGTTGGGAATGATTCTAGACCATGCTCCGGTGCAAATGGGTATGTTCGTTGTAGATTGGCACCGTTGGGCCAGCGTAAACGGCGGGGCAGCTCAGTCTTCTAGGTTTAAAGACCTGGTGGCCGCTGCAGGCGCAGGAAGCGGCACCAACGCGGTGCTGGGCGAATTGGCCGCAGCACTCACCGTGCTGAACGAGCCAGAGCGCCTGGGCTTTATGGAACAGGCTACGGCCGAGGAACTGGCGGGGGTCCTTAAGCTTTCGGTCGAGAAAATTGACCGCAGCCGGGGCATCAATTTGCTGGGCATTGACTCGCTGATGGCGGTGGAACTGGGCCGGGCCATTCAAGGCCGATTTGGGCTTGAAGTGAGCACCATGGAGCTGTTGAGCGGGCCAAACACCACCCAGTTGGCTTCGGCTTTGCTTGAAAAGGCAAAAGCCTCGGGAGCCCTGATGGGCAATGTGGACGACCTAAGCGAAGAGGAGCTGGACGCTCTGCTGGCGGAAGTCAAAGAATAAATCACCGAAACCGGCGGGCAGGGTCTCGCCGGTTTTTTTTTGCTTTTTTTTGGGGGGCCATTTCCGGCTTTTCGTTCTAGGGCGCAGCAGCAAACGGCACCGGGCTGGGCGCTGCGTGGGCTCCCAAGGTCGCCTCCGCCCGCCCGCCCGGTTTGGCCGTTTGCCGCCACGCCCTATCACTGCAATCCGGGGCCCGGGCCACCCGCATTTTAACCCCCAATTTTTAATTCAACGTTTCGGATTTAATGCCGCCCGCGGCAGGGATTGAAGCGGCTAGCACGCAGGGCAGCGGGCAAGGCTGCGCGCGGTGGCAGGAGCGACCTTGGGAGCTACCTGCCGCCCGCTGCAGCCCAGCCCGCTGCCGGCGGACTAGCCCTGAAAGCCCGCGGCCGCCCCCTTAAAAAAAACAACTTATCCTTCATTTTTAATGCAATTAAACCGTGTTAATTTGCTGTAAGTCTGTTTGTTAAATTGAAATCTGGGGCCAATGCCGACTTTCAATTTCAGTGCATGTCTTGAAAGCCTTATTGGCAAAGGGTTTCAATTGATTTAAAGGCAAAATCCGGCCAATAGTTATCAACAAAGTGGTAAAATGTGGGAATAAGTGGGGAAAAGTGGGAAATCTTGGCTAATTTAGCCACTTAGAAGCCCCACCTATGGCCCATTTTATCGGAGAACATAGCGCAAAAATTGATTCAAAAGGACGGGTATTGTTCCCCGCTTCCTTTCGCAAGCAATTGGCGGGCGAAGGGCAAGAGGAGTTTGTATTGAACCGGGGATTTGAGCGCTGCTTGGTGCTGTATCCCCGCAAAGAATGGGATGCAATTTCAGGGCAATTGGCCAAATTGAATCCATTCAAGAAAGAGAATCGGCTTTTTGTTCGGCAATTCAACAATGGGGCCATGCCGATTTTGTTGGATTCGGCAGGGCGGATGCTGATTGGAAAAGACCTGTTGAGCTATGCTGGAATATCCAGCGATGTGATTTTTGCTGCCAACGGCAACAAAATTGAGCTGTGGGCCAAAGCCGATTACGACGAGATGATGCAAATTGACTCGGATGCCTTTGGCGATTTGGCCGAGCGTGTGATGGGCGGGGATTTTAATGCTGCCGAAGAATAATGCCTGCTACTGTGTACCATACCGCCGTATTGCTAAAAGAGACGGTGGACGCGCTATTGATGAAGCCGGACGGGGTGTATGTAGATGCGACTTTTGGTGGTGGCGGTCACAGCCGCGAGATGCTGAGTCGCCTAGGCTCTGCCGGCCGTTTGCTGGCGTTTGACCAGGACCCAGAGGCCCGCAAAAATCTGCCGGACGATCCGCGGTTGACCTTTATAGCCTCGAATTTTCGGTATTTAGAATCGTATTTAAGGGTGTATAAAGCGGAACGGGTAGATGGAATTTTGGCTGATTTGGGGGTTTCTTCTCATCAATTGGATGCCCCGGAACGGGGATTTACCTATCGGGTTGAGAGTCCGCTCGACATGCGCATGGGGCCGGGGATTCCCACCACAGCGGCTCAGGTACTGAATACGGCTTCCTTGGCCGATTTGACGGGCATTTTCAAGAACTACGGCGAGGTGAAATTGGCCTATCGGCTGGCGCAACGCATTGTGGATCGCCGGGCGGAATCGCCCTTTGAGCGTTCAACCGATTTGCGGCCGATGGTAAAAGGGCTTTGCCCACCCGATGGGGAATCGCGGCTTTCGGCTCAGGTTTTTCAGGCCTTGCGCATTCATGTGAACGACGAATTGGCGGCCCTACGCGATTTTTTGCAGGGGGCAGCAGCCTCGCTGAAAAACGGCGGACGGGTATCGGTGATTTCCTATCATTCCCTGGAAGACAGGCTGGTAAAGCATTTCTTTCGGTCGGGCAACTTCTTAGATGCGTCCACAACCGACCTATATGGAAAACCGTTGCGGCCTTTAAATCCGGTGAACCGCCAAGCGATTGTGCCAGGCCCAGATGAATTGGCCGAAAATCCGCGTTCGCGCAGCGCTAAACTTAGGATCGCAGAGAAAGCATGATTCGCACAAAAAAAGAAAATACAGAGGCCAATGTTGAAGGCAAAAGCAGTGGAGCTTGGCTGATGTCGTTTTTGCGTGCGGAGTTGATTGACCCAGCTTGGGTGTTTGCCCATGCGGCTTTTGTGCTTTTTTTAACGGGTTTAGGCTTGATGTACATTGCCGCCTCGTATGTGTCGCTGAACAGCATACGTAGGCTTGAAGACTTAGAGAAAAACATCAAGGTGTTAAAAGCCGTTAGCATTGAGCAAGAGAACCGCCTGATGGAATTGTCGAAAAAGGGAAGGTTAGAGACCTTGTTGATGGATCGGGGTATTGGCATTCCTTCGGAACCACCCCATGTCATGGCCGTGTCGGCCGATAGCCTGTCGGAACTCTACTAACATGTCAACAAAGAGAACCATATCGCGCAAAACAAACCTAGTGGCTTTCGTCCTTTTGGTTGGAGCCATGGCGGTGGTAGCTCGTGTGGTGCACATTCAGGTGGTTGAAGGCGAAAGTTGGAGAGAACAAGCACGCAAGCAATCGGAATTTGTGCAGCGCATCGAGCCGGTTCGGGGCAATATTTTGGCAAGCGATGGTTCGTTTTTGGCCATTTCCTTGCCTTTGTATGATGCTTACTGGGATTTGGGCTGCCCCGGTGCGCATCGAGATTCCTTGCGAAAATACGCCCAGGCCCTTGGCTCGGGTTTGGTGAAAATTTTGGGCAAGGGCAATGCCTCCGAATGCATGAACCGCATTTATGCAGCTCAACGGATTCCGGCCCGCTACTATCCCTTGGCCCTTGGGCTTAGGCATCATCAGGTTGAGGCCATCAAGGCCTTGCCCATTTTGTCTTTGCCCCCGTACAAAGGAGGCTTGATTATAGAAAGCCGAAGCACCCGCGAAAAACCGCTGGGAATTTTAGCTGCGCGCACCATTGGTCGTGTTTCGGCCAACGAAGAGCGCTTAGGACTTGAGGCCGCTTACGATGTTGAGCTGAAGGGAAAACAAGGACTTCGATTCATGGAGAAGTTGTCAAAAAATGTGGTTCGGCCTGTATTTGGTGAAAATGCGGTTGAACCCGAAGACGGGCTGGACATTAAAAGCAGCATTGACCCTGAAATTCAAGAAGTACTCGAAAACGAACTCAACCGACAGCTGATTGCAAGCCAGGCCGACCACGGCACAGCGGTGGTGATGGAAGTTAAAACCGGATACATTCGGGCCATTGCCAACTTAAAACGGGGCAGCGATGGCCAGTATTACGAAGGGTACAACTACGCCATTGGAGAAAGCATAGAGCCTGGATCGACCATGAAATTGGCCTCAATGCTGGCTTTGTTGGAAGACGGTTATGTGCATTCAGACGACACCATTCAAACGGGGCAGGGGAGCTTGGTTTTAGCTCCGAATGTAATCCTTCACGACAGCAAAACGGGCGGGTATGGTATGTTGTCTGTGGCCAAAGCGTTTTCGGTTAGTTCCAATATTGCCATTGCCAAAATGGTATTGAAGCATTACAAAAATCAGCCTGAAAAATTTTTAGAACATTACAGAAGGTTGGGCTTAGATCGGGCAACAGGGGTTGAAATCCCAGGCGAAGGCATGCCTTTGGTTAAACGCCCGGGCGATGCCACATGGAGCATGCTGACCATGCCAATGATGGCCATAGGCTATGAAATTCGGCAAACACCCCTTCAAATTTTGACCTTGTTTAATGGAATTGCAAATGGGGGCAATCGAATGAAACCCCAGTTTGTAGAGGCTATTTTAGAACGCGGAAAGGCCATTAAGACCTTTCCACCCAAGGTGGTGGGCGATAAAATGTGTTCAGATACAACCTTAGCTCAATTGATGGCCATGTTAAAGGGAGTTGTTCAGAACGGAACGGCCGATAATTTAAAAGGGCATGTAATTCCAATTGCAGGAAAAACAGGAACGGTGAAGATATCGGGGGGCAAGCAAGGCTACACAAAAACCTATCAGGCCAGTTTTTGCGGTTTTTTTCCTGCCGACAACCCCACCTATTCCTGCATCGTAGCGGTAACCAATCCCACCTTTGAATCGTATTATGGAAACAGGGTGGCCGGACCTGTTTTTAAGAAGGTTGCCGACCAAGTGTATTCCAACTCTTACAAAATAAATCGGTTCCATTATACCAAGATGGAACGTTCGGCCTCAGCAGCTATGAGGTATAAGGGAACCGCTGCCGAGGCAAAATGGCTGCAAAAATTTTTACCTGTGGCCGTTCAATCTGTGCCTAAAACACCGGGAACAGACCCCAAAGCCATGCCCAATCTGCAGGGTTGGACGGTTTCAGATGCGGTGGTAGCCTTGGCTGAGCGAGGTATTTCGCCGCGGATTGTAGGCCAAGGAAAAGTGCATAGGCAAACCCCTGCTGCGGGTACACACTACCCCGAAAACACCTTGGTTTTATTGGAATTAGCTCCATGAAGATACTGCGCGACATATTGTTTCGGGTTTCCATTTTGGAAGTAGTCGGATCGACCAACCTGGCCATTGAAGGCTTGGCGTCCGATTCACGCAGGATAGGGAAAAACAGCCTGTTTTTTGCCTGCCGCGGAACCCTGGTTGATGGCCATGATTTTATAGAACTGGCCATAGAATTGGGAGCGGTGGGTATAGTATGTGAAGCCTTGCCAGACAAGCTGCATCCTCACATCACCTACATTCGGGTGGGCAACGTCTCTGGATCAATGGGTTGGGTTGCAGCAAACTTCCATGGCAATCCTTCGTCAAAATTAAAGACAATAGGGGTAACTGGGACCAACGGCAAAACCTCGGTTGCCACCGGTTTGTACGATTTGTTTAGCAAAATGGGCTTTGCCTGTGGCCTGCTTTCTACGGTTGAAAATCGAATCGGAGCCGAGGTGTATCCCTCTACCCATACCACTCCAGACGCCATCCAATTGCAGTCGCTTTTACAGAAAATGCTAGAAAAGGGCATTGGGTATTGCTTTATGGAAGTGAGTTCCCATGCCTTAGACCAAAACCGCACCACAGGGGTCGCGTTTTCGGGTGCTATTTTTACCAACATCACCCAAGATCACCTCGACTACCATAAAACCTTTTCAAGGTATATTGAAGCGAAGAAAAAATTGTTTGATGGCCTGCCGTCGGATGCCTGGGCCTTGGTGAACGGCGACGATAGGAATGGGAGGGTTATGCTGCAAAACTGCAAGGGCTCTCCGTTGTACACGTATGGATTGCGTGGAGATGGAGACATCAAAGGGAAAATTGTAGAGAACAGCTTAGAGGGGTTGTTGCTTCAGATTCAGCAAAAGGAAATTTCGACCCCATTTGTTGGGAAGTTTAACGCCAGCAATCTTTTGGCCATCTATGGGGCGGCTGTACTGTTGAAACAGAACCCCGACGCTGTTTTAACGCATTTAAGTTTGATAACGCCTCCTCCAGGCCGTTTTCAGCGTTTAAGCAAGGAGGGCTGCCCAACGGTATTTGTAGATTATGCGCATACGCCCGATGCCTTGGAGAAGGTGCTGATCACCTTACAAGAAACAACCCAAGGGCAAGGCCACATTATAACGGTGGTAGGTTGTGGTGGAAACCGGGATGCCGCAAAGCGTTCTGTAATGGGAAAAATCGCCACTCAATACAGTCAGAAAAGCATATTTACCTCCGACAATCCAAGAAACGAAGAGCCCATGGCCATTATGCAAGCCATGCTGTTGGATTTGAGTTTGGAAGAAAAAGTGTCGGTATTGATGATTGAATCGAGGTCAGAAGCCATCAAAGCCGCCTTCCATTTGGCGATGCCTCAGGACGTCATTTTGATTGCGGGGAAAGGCCATGAAACCTATCAGGAAATTTTGGGGATAAAACACCCCTTTGATGATGTTCTGGAAGTCCGCAACGCATTAAACGAATATAACGCTTAAAGGCTATGCTGTATTACCTATTTGATGCATTGGATCAGGCTGGCTTACCCGGAGCAGGGGTATTTCGGTTTTTGTCGTTCCGTGCCGGACTGGCTTTGCTGATCTCTTTGCTGATTTCGGCTGTTTTTGGAAAGCAATTGATTGCCCTGTTGCGGAAAAGACAGGTCGGCGAGTCGGTCCGCGATTTAGGCTTAGAAGGTCAATTGTCTAAAGCGGGTACGCCCACCATGGGGGGGCTAATCATATTGGCGGCGATTTTGATACCGACGGTTTTGATGGCCAAGATTGACAATGTGTACATCGCCTTGATGTTGGTTTCAACCCTGTGGTTGGGTTTGATTGGGTTTATTGACGATTACATAAAAGTGTTTAAAAAAGACAAACGGGGCTTGGCCGGTCGGTTTAAAGTTGTAGGTCAGATTGGACTGGGTTTGCTGGTAGGCATCGTTTTGTACACCCACCCCTCGGTGGTGGTGCGCTTGTTCGACGCGCAGGGCCGCTTTGTTGACTCGCACCGGTTGCTTACCACCTTGCCTTTTATTAAAGGACATGAATTGGATTATGGGGCCCTAATGGATTGGTTTCATGTCGGTTGGGATGCCTATGCTTGGGTGCTGTTTATTCCATTGGTCATTTTTATTATAACGGCGGTTTCAAATGGGGCGAATATGACCGATGGCTTAGACGGATTGGCTACAGGGGTTTCGGCCATTATTGGCTTGGTGCTGGGCATATTCGCCTATGTGAGCGGCAACCTAAAATTTGCAGATTATCTGAACATCATGTACATCCCCAATTCGGGCGAACTGGTTGTTTTTTCGGCCGCCTTTGTGGGAGCCTGTGTTGGTTTTTTATGGTACAATTCCTTTCCAGCCCAGGTTTTTATGGGCGATACCGGCTCTTTGTCGTTGGGAGGTATTATTGCGGTACTTGCTATTTCACTGCGCAAGGAGCTCATGATACCTATTTTGTGTGGAGTGTTTTTGGTGGAAAACCTATCTGTGATTTTGCAGGTAAGTTATTTCAAATACACCCGTTCTCGCTTTGGCGAGGGAAGGCGCATTTTCAAAATGTCGCCCCTGCATCATCACTATCAAAAGTTGGGCTTGCATGAGGCTAAAATTGTAGCCCGCTTTTGGATTGTAGGCTTGGCTTTGGCGGCCTTAACCATTATTACTCTGAAATTGCGATGAGCACAGCGGTCAACATTCTGGTTTTGGGTGCCGGCGAAAGTGGATTGGGCGCAGCCATGCTTGCCCGCAAAAAGGGGCTTAGCTGCTTGGTTTCAGATTCGAAGCCGATTTCTGTTGAAAGCAAAAATACCCTCTTAGAATGGGGTGCTGAATTTGAAGAGCATAGCCATAGACGCGCCCTAAGCCTTCAGGCCGATGTGGTTGTAAAAAGTCCAGGCATTCCCAATGAAAGCCCTTTGGTTCAGGAACTGCTTAACAAGGGACTGCCGGTGATTTCGGAAATTGAATTTGCCGCCCGTTTTACTTCGGCGAAATTAACAGGCATAACAGGCACAAACGGCAAAACGACCACCACAAATTTGGTGCATCACCTCTACAAACGGGCCGGTTTGAACGTAGGTATGGGCGGCAACGTGGGCGTTTCTTTTGCTCGATTGTTGGCCGAAGAAGTTCAGCCCAAAGACCATTATGTGTTGGAGGTATCTAGTTTTCAATTGGACAATACCCCAACAACGCGTTTTCATACCGCTATTGTGTTGAACATCACCCCCGACCATTTAGACCGGTATCAATATCGATTTGAAGGGTACGCAGACGCTAAAATTAAATTGTTGGCAAACCAACAAGCAAACGACCACTATATTTTTTGTGCCGACGATGCCGGCACCACCGATGCCTTGTTGCGGAACAAACACCTGTTGCATGGGCAAGCGCACCCCTTTGGATTTCAATATCAACCCGGGTTTTCTGCCTGGACAGACTCAACGAATATGTACATCAAAGACAAACACCTTACCCTTGACATGTTGATTTCAGACCTAGCCTTGCCTGGTCAGCACAATGTGTACAACTCCATGGCGGCCGCCATTGCAGCTCGGGTTCAAGAGATTAAGAAAGAAGACATTCGAGAGGCCCTTTCGGATTTTCAGAACATTGAGCACCGAATGGAGTATGTGTTGAAAATAAAGGGCATGGATTTTATCAACGATTCAAAAGCCACCAACATCAATGCGGCTTGGTATGCATTGGATTGCTATGATGGTCCTGTAATTTGGATTGTTGGCGGGGTCGATAAGGGGAACGATTATGAGGCCCTAAAGGACTTGGTTCAGCAAAAAGTAAAGGCCGTAATCTGCTTAGGAACCGAAAACGACAAAATTCGTTCGGCCTTTCAAGGGGTGGTTCCCGAATGGCTAGAAACCCAATCTATGGAAGAGGCCGTTCGGGCTGCTTATTATTTGGGTAAAGCTGGCGATACGGTATTGCTGTCGCCCGCATGTGCCAGCTTTGATTTATTTGAAAACTACGAAGACCGGGGACGTCAATTTAAATCGGCCGTCCGAAATCTATGATGCGCAATTGGTCAACATATTTAAAGGGCGATGCCCTTATTTGGCTGGTGGTTTTTTTCCTGTCCATCGTTTCATTGCTCGCAGTGTATAGCGCGGCAGGATCCTTGGCGTACCAAAACAATGGGGGAACAGCTGAAGCCTATTTGTTTGACCGTTTTAAATTTATTGTACTGGGGTTGGTTGCTATGTATTTTGCCCATAAAGTGCCCTTTCGGGTATATGGTTTGGTGGGCACGCTAGGCATCATTGTTGTTGTTCCTTTGCTGCTGTTAACCCTGTTTATGGGTTCAAACATCAACGATGCCAGCCGCTGGCTGCGCATTCCTGGCCTGCCGTTTTCCATCCAAACTTCAGATTTGGCGAAGCTGTTTTTGGTGTTGTACATGGCCAAACGCTTGGCCGCGGCTCAGCCCATGCTGCATGATTTTGTTAAGGGGTTTTTACCCTTGGCCCTACCCCTCGTTTTGGTAACGGTGCTGGTACTTCCGGCGAATTTTTCAACCGCAGCTTTGTTGTTTTTAATTGGCTTAATCATGATGTTTATAGGGGGAGTCCCTTATAAATACCTATTTGGTTTGGTGGGTTCGGGCATTGTGGGATTGTTGTTGTTGATTTTGTTGGCCACCGCAATGCCCCGTTTGCTTCCCCGTCTTTCTACCTGGAAAGCCAGGATAGAGAACTTTACCTCAGATGCACCCAAAGACGCCTACCAGATTGAGCAGGCGAAAATGTCTATTTCTATGGGTGGAATTTTAGGTCAAGGCCCCGGAAACAATGCCGGGAAGTACCGACTGCCTCAAAGTTATTCCGATTTTATCTTTGCTATGATTATCGGTGAATACGGCTTGCTGGGCACCGTATTTTTGCCGCTGGCCTTTGTTTTTTTATTGTACCGATGCTTAAAGGTTGGCAGCCGAAGCCAAAGTGCATTTGGAACGTTTGCCGCGTATGGTATTGGATTGTCTATTTCCATTCAGGCCTTTATCAATATGGCTGTGGCGGTGAATTTATTCCCGGTTACAGGTCAGCCCCTGCCTTGGGTATCCATGGGTGGAACCTCAACCCTCATCACCGGATTAACCCTTGGAATTGTACTGAGTATTTCTAGGGGCGAGGCAAATTCTACGGAATCAACAAATACGGTACAGGAGGGCCAACTGTCGCATGCCTAAACGATTTGTTATAAGTGGAGGCGGTACTGGCGGGCATATTTTCCCCGCTATTTCAATTGCTCAGGCGCTTCGGTCTGAGCTGCCCGACTCCGATTTTTACTTTGTAGGTGCTTTAGGCAGGATGGAGATGGAAAAAGTTCCAGCCGCTGGATTTCCAATTTTAGGCCTTCCAATGCGGGGATTTAATCGAACCCAACCCCTTAAAAATCTTGGACTGCCATGGGCCCTTTTTCGTTCGGTATGGAAAGCAAATCGGTTTTTGGCAACCTACAAACCCGATGCGGCCATTGGAGTAGGGGGCTTTGCCTCTGGAGCCCTGGGGCTGGCTGCTGTTCAACGTCGAATTCCCCTGTTTTTGCAGGAACAAAATGCCTTTGCGGGCAAAACCAATACCTGGCTAGGAAAATTCGCGGCCCATATTTTTGTGGCTCATCCCAATATGGAGCGGTTTTTCCCGGCCGATAAAATTGAAAATGCCGGCAATCCGGTTCGTGCTGTATTTGAAACGGAAGCTCCTGAAATGGCAGGCAGTAAGGCCTTTTTTGGACTCAGTTCCGACAAACCAACCTTGCTGGTTACCGGCGGAAGCCTAGGAGCAGGAGCCATTAATTCGGCGGTTGCTCAGGCTTTGCCCAACTGGCTTGAAAAGGGCTGTCAGGTCATTTGGCAAACCGGCGAACGCCAGTACGAAGCATACCGCCACCTGAACTCAACCGGTGCGGTTTGGGTTTCTGCCTTTATTCCAGATATGCAGGTGGCCTATGCAGCCGCCGATGCCGTTGTGAGCCGTGCCGGTGCCATGGCCATTGCCGAATTGCTGGCTATGAAAAAGCCCGCCATTCTGGTTCCTTTGCCCAGTGCGGCCGAAGACCACCAAACCCACAACGCCAAATCGCTTTCGGAAAAAGGGGCCGCAGTGCATTTGCCCGAACCGCAGCTTAATCTCCTTTTGCCCGATGCCGCATGGCAACTGTTGAACAATGAAGCAGAACGGAAAGGCATGCAGGAAAAACTGTCGGCCTTGCATCAAGCCGGCTCGGCAAAAAAAATCGCTCAATCCATCCTCAATCGCCTCAACCCATGAACCTGCCTCCACATACCCATGTGTTTTTTGTTGGCATTGGCGGTGCGGGCATGAGTGCACTTGCAGGCTTGCTGCATGGCCAAGGAATACGGGTTGCCGGTTACGACCGCAGCCCAGGACTGATGACCCACAAACTGATGGGCTTAGGAATTCAGGTGATTTTCGATGATTCTGTGGATTGCATTCCTGCCGAATGGAACACCTCAAACACCCTGGTGGTGTACACCCCTGCCATTCCCTCAAACTCGATCTTGCTGAATCATTTTACCCATTCCGGAAATCAGGTCATGAAAAGGGCTCAGTTGATGGGTGATTTGCTGCAATCCACTCAGGTTTTAGCCGTGGCTGGAACCCATGGAAAAACAACCACTTCGGCCCTGTTGATTCAGCTGCTCAACGCCGCAGGAATACCCGCCAATGCCTTGATCGGAGGGTATGCCCTTAATATACATGGAAACTACCAATCGGTTCCATCGGGGGCATTTACCGTGGCAGAAGCCGATGAGTTTGACCGGTCTTTCTTAACCCTGCACCCTTTTGCTGCCATTTTTAATAGCTTAGATGCAGACCATTTAGACATTTATGGCACAAAAGAAGAACTGTGCAAGAACTACATGTACTTTGCTGACACCGTTCGGCAGGATGGATTTATCCTGACCGGCCCTGGAGTAAAATTGACTTCGACCCACCCAAAGGTTTTGTCTTTTGGAATGTTGGAGAGTCCGTTCTTTGCAAAAAACATTCAAACCCAGCAAGGGCTTACCACGTTCACTTTGGTTGTTAATCAGGTGTCGGTAGGCGAGTTTCAATTGCCTATGTTGGGCCGCCACAACGTGAATAATGCCTTGGCCGCCATCGCCGTTTGCCTGCAATTGGGTGCATCTGTGTCGGATTTGCAAAAGGGGCTTGCAGAATTTAAAGGGGTTTACCGGCGCATGCAATTCCACCCAACAAGTTCAGAACACGTGTATTTCGATGATTATGCACACCACCCAACCGAGATAGATGCCGCCATTCTTGCGTTAAGAGAGGCCTTCCCCGGTCGGCGCTTGCTCGGCGTTTTTCAGCCTCATTTGTTTAGTCGAACACGGGATTTCTGGGCGGATTTTCAATCTAGCTTGAGCGCCTTGGACGAGCTGATTTTGTTGGATATTTATCCGGCGCGCGAAAACAAAATTCCCGGTATAACAAGCAAAGAATTGGGCCGGGGCATCACCGGAATTCCTGTGCATACCGTGGAACACCCTAGCCTTATGCCTACATTCAAATCGGTATTAAAACAGGGCGATGTCGTATTGAGCATTGGAGCTGGCGACATCGACATGCATTGTTCTGAAATTGCCCAGCATTTAAATCAAATTCAGTATGCGAAATTGGCTTAAATGGATACGGATTTCTCTAGGGGTTTGCACAATGCTAGCCCTGTTGGGATTGGCTCAATCCCAGCCCATCTCGTACAACGAAGTCCCTGTTGTAGAATGGAATGCGGACGACACCCTAGACCTGATCGATTATTCAACTGTGCTTTCTTGGACTTCTGGGTTTGCATCGAAAGGCAGCCGTTGGCCTCAAATCGATTCCATCGAAGAACGCTTAAGGCGCCACCCCAGCGTGCACCAGGTACAGGCTTCGGTTGGCATCAATGGAACAATCCGAATACAAATTGACCAGCGCGACCCTCTTTTGCGGTTGATGGATTCCTTGGGACACCAACTGTATTTAGATAAATCCAAGCATTTGATGCCCGCACTGGTGGGCATCCCGGCTCGGCTGCCTGTGGTTACAGGCCTGCCGAATCTATCCAGATTGAAATCAGACAGCCTGCTTCTGCAAGATCTAATGGAACTTGCCAACGGCCTGTATGCCGATCCGTTTTGGTGGATTTTTTCGGACCAAATTTCGGTGAATTCCACCCAAGGCTTTGTTCTTACTCCCAAAATTGGCAAGCATCAAATCATTTTGGGCAGCACATTGCATTTGCCTGGAAAATTGAAAAAGCTAAAGCTGTTTTATACGAAGGGTCTTCACCCGGCCGACTGGAATTTGTATTCCATAATAGATGGCCGCTACCAAGGCCAAATTGTTTGTCAGCCAGCGGCATACATGCCTCTGCCTACGCTTCAACCGGCAGATTCGCTGCCCCGTACCGATTCTATTCTTTCAATCCAAAATCCGATATAAATTCTACGTTATGAGCGCGCAAAAAAGCACCCCCCCACCCGAACGCCTAACTGTAGGCCTAGACATTGGTACCACCAAAATTGTTATGATGATTGGTAAACTGAACGAACACGGTAAAATTGAAATCGTGGGTTCCGGAACAACCCCTTCTACGGGAGTTCAGCGAGGTATGGTTACCAATATCGTTCACACCATTCATGCCATAAAAAAGGCAAAAGAAATGGCCGAAGAGGCAGCACAAGTAGAGGTACAGCAGGTCATTGTTGGCATAGCCGGTCAGCACATCCGCAGCTATCACAATACCAGTGTTCGAATGCGCGGTCAGGATGCCGATATTATTACGGAAGCCGACATCCACGATTTAACCGCCCAAATGCAAAAAATGGCATTGGCGCCAGGCGAAAGCATCATCGATGTGATTCCTCAAAATTTTGTGGTGGATGATTTGCCCGAAATCAAAGACCCGATCGGCATGCAAGGAGCCCGCATTGAAGGCAATTACCACATTATTACCGGGCAGGTTAATCCGGCAAAAAACATCTATCGCTGCGTGGAAGAAAGTGGAATGAAGGTGCTTGATTTGGTGTTGGAGCCGTTGGCTTCTTCTGAGGCGGTGCTCAGTGAAGAAGAGAAAGAGGCTGGAGTGGCCTTGGTTGACATCGGTGGGGGAACCACCGATATCGCCATTTTTCAGGACGGCATCATTCGGCATACCGCTGTTATTCCATTCGGAGGCAATACAATCACCCGCGATATTATGACCGGTTGCCAGTTGCTTCAGCGCTACTCCGAAATCCTGAAAATTAAACACGGATATGCCATTCCGTCTCAAGAAATGCTAAATCGGGCCGTTACCATTCCAGGGGTTCAGGGCGCTGCCTCAAAAACCATTAGTGTTTCCAATCTGGCCAACATCATTAAAGCCCGGATGGAAGAAATTTTGGAATGTGTGCACGCTGAAATCAGAAACAGCGGGTTTTCCCACCACTTGGGTGCAGGCATTGTGCTGACCGGCGGCGGATCGCAACTTCGGCATATTCGTCAGTTGACCTCGTACGTAACCGGTATAGATGCCCGGATTGGTTTGCCGAACAGCCACGTACACGGCGCGCCCGACGATCTTCTCGCTCACCCAAAGTACGCCACCTCTGTCGGACTTATGATGATGGGCTTCCGGAAAAAATACCAGATTGCGGCAGAACCGACGCACATCGGAAAAGAAAAACCAAAAGGAAAGGCCAAGGCAGCAGATTCCTTTAAGCCTAGTTTTTTAGATATCATTAAAAAACAATTCAATTCCATATTGGAAGACGACACCAACGACACCATGCATTAATCTAAATTTTATACCACAACCAAACGAACAACTCCCAATACCATGAACAATAATTCAACAAATCAAGACGACATGTTTTCCTTCGAAATGCCCCGCAAAGACAACGCTTCCATCATTAAAGTGATCGGTGTTGGAGGTGGGGGTTCCAATGCAGTGAACCACATGTTTCGCCAGGGAATTACCGGTGTCGATTTTATGGTCTGCAATACCGACCACCAGGCCTTAAACACCAGCCCCGTTCCCATTAAAATCCCATTGGGGCAAAACCTAACCGAAGGCCGAGGTGCAGGGTCTATTCCCGAAATTGGCCGAAAAGCCGCCATTGAAAGCATTGACGACATTCGTCAACATCTTTCTGACAACACCAAAATGGTATTTATTACCGCCGGATTGGGCGGTGGTACCGGAACCGGTGCCGCTCCCGTTATTGCCAAACTGGCTAAAGAAATGGGCATTTTAACCGTTGGTATTGTTACCATTCCTTTTCAGTTTGAAGGAAAAAAACGGGGCGTACACGCCATCTCTGGCTTGGAAGAAATCCGCAACAGCGTCGATACTCTGCTTATTATTTCAAACGACCGCTTGCGCGAAATCTATGGAAATTTGTCCTTGACCAATGCCTTTGGTAAGGCCGATGACATCTTAACCACGGCCGCAAAAGGCATTGCCGAAATCATTACCGTACCAGGTTACATCAATGTGGATTTCGAAGACGTTAAAACCGTCATGACCAACGGCGGTGCAGCCATTATGGGAGCCGCTATTACCGAAGGCGAAAACCGCGCTTCCCTTGCCGCCGAACAAGTCCTGAATTCCCCTTTGCTAGACGACTCCGATATCCATGGAGCAAAACACATTTTACTCTATATCTCATATGGAGAAAAGGAACTTACCATGGACGAAGTGACCGAAATCAACGAGTACGTTCAAGAAAAGGCGGGCATGAATGCCAATATGATTTGGGGCACTGGACGGGACGAAACCCTAGGACAAGCCATTCGAGTTACTTTGATTGCCACCGGATTCAATAAAAACGAATCCGCAAACGCCGCTGAACCCATGACCGTTCAACTGGATACCAACTTTGAAGCAAACAAAACACAAAACAGCTTTGAATTGGCCCAATTAGATAGCCTAGAGGTGATTCCAGAAGCAGTTAACACCGTAGAATCCCCAACCTCTACCATTACGGTCGATTTGCTGGGCGACGAAAGTCCGCGCGAACTGAACACCGGAGAATACACCCTATACCAAAAAGAAGAAGGACTCGCAACGCCCGCGGCCCCGATTGCCAAAGCCGAGGCTCCAACCCCCAACAGCATTTCTGTAATGGGACAACGCCGCGAAATGCTCGAAAACATCACTGCCAAATTGCAGAATCCAGCACGCATCGCAGAATTAGAACAAAGCCCCGCTTACATGCGCAAAAAAGTGGAACTGGATTTGACCCCTACCATGGACGACCGGGTAGCTTCTAAGTCAACCCTCTCGCTCGAAGGAACCGAAATTCGCCTGCGCGACAACAATTCTTTTCTACACGACAGTGTAGATTAATTCTGCACGCTATACCGAAGCGGCCGGCCGATTGAAACACCGGCCGGCCGCTTTATTTCTGTTTTCAAAATTTGCAGATAGGCATAAACTTCTCCGTTTTGTAGATTAGATTTGCTATATTTGCGTCCCGTTTTACGGTTTCTTTGACATGGAGGGCATAGTTCAGTCGGTTAGAACGTCAGATTGTGATTCTGAAGGTCGTGGGTTCGAATCCCATTGTCCTCCCTTTTTTTTACTCGGGGCTTTTACCCCCGCTTCAGGGTGGTAACGACCCCCAAAGGCAATCGCTTTCCAAATCTATCTTTCAAACACAATTCGGCAGTCTCAACAACATCGCCTGGTTTGGAATGCTGCTGTACAACGTTGTACATCAAAACCGACGAAAACCCCAAGGAATAGGTGTTCACCAACAAAAAGCCCTGGGTTTCATCCAACAAGGCTACCGCCTTTCCCACCAATTCGTAAATCTGCTTTTCAAGCACCCAAGACTCTCCGTTCGGACCATGACCATAGGCCGGAGGATCCATGATTATCGCCTGATATCGCTTGCCTCGGCGAAGCTCCCTGCTCAAAAATGTGGGTGCATCTTCAACCATCCAACGGATTCCATCCATTTTAGAAAGCTCCAAGTTGGCTGCGGCCCAGGTTACTACCTGTTTTATGGAATCTAGATGGGTTACCTGTGCCCCCGAAACCCGAGCGGCTAAACTCGCCCCACCCGTATATGCAAAGGCATTCAATACGTTTATTTCGGGACGGTTCATCGCCCTTAACTCCTTGTCTATGCGCTCCCAGTTCAGGCACTGCTCTGGAAATATTCCGATATGCTTGAACTTGGTTCTGGCCAATTGAAAGGTCAATGTAGGGCCCTGCAATAAGGTGTATGATATGGTCCAGCGTTCAGGGCATGGCTTTAGTTCAATCCATTGGCCATCTCTTGGGCTACTTCCAACAAATCGAACATGGGCTTGTTTTTCCCACTCGGCTTCCGATAGGTCTTTTTGCCAAATGGCTTGAGGCTCCGGACGGATGGCAATTACTTTTCCAAACCGCTCCAATTTCTCAAAGCCACCTGAATCCAATAGTTCATATTCGTTCCAGCCGCTCGTTTCGTGTATGGGGATGTGCTTCATGCTGATTTTAAAGTGCGCACAAATAAGGTTAGTCTCGATTCAGCAACAATTTGCCCGCTGCCCGTCTCTATGGTTATATTCCACACCTGTAAAGTATTGCCAAGCTTTACGGGCCTTGCCACACCAATTACGGGTCCCTTTCCTTCGGGTATCGCTTTTATGTGGGTGATGTCCAAATTCACCCCTAAACAGGCATGGGTTTCGGGGTTCACGGTCATGAAGGCAGCAATGCTTCCCAACGATTCGGCCAAGGCAGCCGATGCTCCGCCATGCAACAAACGGGCGGGTTGAACCGTAAAATGCTCCACCGGCATTTTCCCTTTTATGAAATTTTCGCCAAGCTCACAAACCTCCATTTTTAAGTGCTCCATCAGGGTGTTTCTGCACAAAAATTGAATCTCTTCGAGCGAATAGGGTTTAAACCAAATACTCATGCTCAAAGGTAATAAGTAAAACCACAAGCCCTTAAAACTTCTTTGTGTGTTTTTCCCGTTTATTTTTACCCTTACCCAATAAAGCCCCGTACTTTTGTACCATGGAATATCAATTGCGTGTGAAGGGAATGAGCTGCACCGCTTGTGCCGCGGCCGTTGAAGCTGCTCTGAAAAAGTGCCCAGGAATCCAACAAGCTCAGGTTTCTTTTGCCTTAGAAGAAGCGCACCTTCAAATTGCCAATGCCGAGGCTATTCCTTTGGCCATCGCCGCCGTTCAGAAGGCGGGATATCAAGCTGCTCTAATGACCAATCCCGAACAGCAGACCGAGAATCCCCGTTTGGCCTTATGGGCCCTTGCCTTTACTCTGCCCGTTTTTATATCCGGCATGTTTTTCCATACGCATGTTCTGACTCCGTTTATCGGTTTGATTTTTAGTACGCCTGTTTTGTGGTTGGGACGAGGCTTTTTTATCCGGGGCTTCCAGCAAGTACGGCAGCGGCTTCCAGGAATGGACACCTTAGTCGCTCTAAGTACAGGCATTTCGTACCTATACAGCGTCGTTTCCTTGGCATTGGGCCAAACCCATGTGTTGTTTTTTGAGGCGGCATCTATGGTTCTTTCCTTTGTTATGCTAGGAAAATGGCTGGAATCCAGGGCCAAACACAAAACAGCATCTGGACTTAAATCTCTGCTCGAAATTATGCCCCATTCCGCCAGATTGCACCTGACTGGCGAACGGGTTCCTCTTGGCGATTTGAACCTGAACACCCTTATTGAAGTATCATTGGGTGAAGAAGTGCCGGTCGATGGACTGTTGGAGTCGGGCCGGCTGGAACTAAACTCCTCTTGGCTTACCGGCGAATCTCTGCCCGTTTTGGTGCTGCCAGGAAATCCTGTTTTTGCAGGCAGCGTTGTTCTAAATGGAAATGGGATTGTTCGGGTTTCCGCCATCGCTGATGCCTCGCGCCTAGGTCAAACCTTGGCTCAAGTTAAACGAGCCATGGTTTCCAACCCGCCTATAAAGCGCCTTGCCGATGCCCTGGCAGCCAAGTTCGTCTGGTTTGTCCTTGTTTTTGCTGCTTTAAGTGCCGCTACTTGGCTCTACATAGCTCCGCATTCTCCTGGCCTTTTCGCCCTGCAAGTAGGCCTTACCGTCTTGGCAGTGGCTTGCCCCTGTGCATTGGGCTTGGCTGTTCCAACCGCAATTTATGTGGCGCTGGGAAAAGCCGCTCAAAAAAGCATCTTTTTTCAAAAACCCGAAGCCCTTGAATCGTTGGCAAATGTGAACCGGGTTTTTTTAGACAAAACCGGGACGCTGACCTTGGGCAAGCCCAGGGTCGCTTGGGCCAGCAACCAAAACGAATCGATTAAAATCCGGGTGGGACATTTGGCCTCAAGATCCCAACACCCCTTATCCAAATATTTGGTCGAATGGTCCGGATTTCAAGCCAATGCAGAGTATAAGATGGAACAATCCTTAGTTTCCGAAATTCCCGGATTGGGCTTGGAAACGACAGGCGACTCGGGCATTTTAAGGCTTGGAGCGCCTAACTGGGCAGGGCCTTGGCCCAGCGATGTGGTCATGGACGGGAGTCCGGTGGTTCTCGGTGATGGCGTCAATGCCTTTGCCGCTTTTTTACTGCAAGACGAGGCCAGACCCGATTTAGAAAGGGCACTTAAGGAACTTGACGCTTTGGGAGTTCCGCCGGTTGTTTTAACCGGCGACCACAGTTTGAGCCCTCAACTGAAGTTGATCTTGGATCCCTACTTCGTTGTTCGTCTAAATCAAAGCCCTGAAGATAAGATTCAAACCATTATTCAATCCAAAGCAGAAGGCAATACGGTTTTAATGGCTGGCGATGGCATGAACGACGCTCCAGCACTCGCCGAGGCACATGTGGCGATTGCCATGGGCGACGGCAGCCACTTGGCCAAGCACTGCAGCCACATAAGCCTGGGAAATTCCAATCTCCTTCTGCTGCCTGAAACCATTCGCATTGCAAGGCAAGCTAAAAAAATTATGCGGCAGAATATGTTCTGGGCTTTGTCTTACAACGCCCTTGTTTTGCCCTTGGCTGCCGGGGTTTTGTACCCCCTGACGGGGCATCTGTTTAATCCCATGTGGGCCGGAATGGCCATGGCCTTTAGTTCTATTTTGGTGCTGCTAAACAGCCTTCGTTTATCGCTTTCTTAAAGCGGGGAAATCCGCATCTTCGCCCAAAGCCCGCTCTTCTGGACTCTTGTAGCGAAAGAAAAAATTCATCCAAATGGAGCGCGAAAGCCGAAAAACCACGGGGAAACTCAGAACAATGCTGCCTCCTATGGCTGTGAAATAGATCCATTCCTCTTCCCAACTGAAAAAGGGGAACAGCACAACGAAGACGGCGATGGCAATTGCCGTGGTTATTGCATAACTCACATAACTGGCCCCAAAATAAAAGCCAGGCTCGGGTTGATAATTAAATCCACATGCAGAACAACTCCCATGCATTTTTAATGCCGCCGAAGGGTTGAAAAGCGCGTTGCTGTGAAATATGTTGCCTTCATGGCAGCGTGGACACCGCATTTTTACAATAGAGTACATTCGGTGTCCAGGTTTATACATAGGCTAAAGATACAGAGACCTGCCGCAAATGGTGTAACTTTTGTTGCACTTGGCCCGTTGAATAAGCAAAAAAAAACCGCGCCTTGGCGCGGTTTTTAAAATCAATTGCTTCGTTTATCGGGTTTCGCGTATTGGGTGCCAGCCCGGTGCACATAGCGGTTGTGCTTGGCAATGCCCATTGGGGGGCCAATTCTATCCATGGCACAACGGAAACCAATCCATTCTGTAGAAGATTGTTCGTCTAAAAAGCGGCGGGTGCCTGGAACCATCCAGTATGCAGGATCTTTCCATGAACCGCCCTTAATTACCCTTGCTTGGTTGTTGATCAGCGTGCTTGCACTGTAATCGTACATCGCATGCGTTCCAGATACCGAATCCGCATAGCTCGCGTCATTGTAATACAAAGAAGAAACAACATCGCCGTCTTCGTTGTCCAAATAATTGGCCCGCTTGTAATTTCGGCGCATGGCTGCATCGTCTTTGGTAACGTCCACATATTGTATTCGACCCAAGGAATCTTTCTCGGAAAGAAAGCCTTCGTCGTCAAGCAATTTTTTCTTGAAAACGTTGCCGCGGAAAGGACGGAATTCATCAAAATCCATCAACGAAAGCGGACGGTACACATCCATTACCCATTCGGAAACGTTGCCGGCCATGTGGTACAAACCAAAGTCATTTGGCCAATAGTAATATACAGGAGCCGTAGCATCTGCCATATCGTTCAGGCGGCCTGCACTTCCCATGTAATCCCCACGACCCCGACGGAAGTTGGCCAAGAAATCTCCTTTAAATTTCTCGTTTGGATTGCGGGAAATACTGCCGCTCCATGGATACAATCGCTTTTCTTTGATGATTTCACGGTCGGTAGAAGGGTCCGTAGTTCCAACCAAGGCCAAGGCTGCATATTCCCATTCGGCTTCGGTCGGAAGGCGAAACTTAGGCAACAGCAATCCATCTTCTATGCGCACTTTACGCTGCTCTCCAGTGAAAATATTGACAGGTTGAAATTTCTTTTTGTTGTTCAATCCCAATTCATATTGGCCAGCCAAATACGCTTCTGTATTAAAGTTCTCTTCGGCCAATTGCTCTTGTGGATGCCAAACCATGATTTTTTCTCGAACCATAATCATCTCGTTGGTCCGATCGGTACGCCACGCACAGTAATCATTGGCTTGAATCCAGCTCACACCCACCACCGGGTAATAATTGTATGCCGGGTGGCGCAGGTAATTGTCCACGTAATTGTCAAAAAAGCCCATTTTCGACCTCCACACTAAGGTGTCGGGCAAGGCCTTGGTTAATACTTCAGGATAATCCTCACCAAATACCCGTTTTACCCAATGCAAATATTCACGGTACGCCACGTTGGCAACCTCGGCTTCATCCATATAAAAAGACGAAATGGTAACCCGGCGGGGCATATTGTCGTGTTCAAACAATACATCTTGTTCTACTTGACCCATCACAAAAGTTCCACCCTCTATAAGAACCAAACCCGGACCGGTTTCTTGTTCAATATATGCAGGAACTTCGAAGCCGCCATTGCGAGCGTCGTTGTAAGCCCAACCAGTGGTAGATGAAAGGTGCTGGTCTTTGCAAGACGAAAAAGCCGCAACGAGTACGGCGAACAATCCTACTTGGGTTATCTTTTTCATGCCAAGGCAGTTTTAAGCGAAATCTAAAAGTAAAACGAAAGTAATAAAGATTATTGTATGTCCAATAGATTAGAAAGAAGGACAACGTACAGTCCGGAAGCGACGCATGGGTTGGCGGCAAGGAATTTTCAAGCCCAACGATATTTCATGCGAGCCCGCAGTTCGGTTGGTCAACCTAGAAATGGTAACATCGTACGAATATCCAATGCGCCAAGTGTCGCGCTGCAATCCAAATAAAGCGATGAACGAATCGTTGTTTCGGTACCAAATTCCGCCCACAATAGGACCTTTGCCAGCATACAAACCAATGTTGAGCTGATAAAACGACTGCTGCAACATGAACAATACGTTGGGCGAAATAAACAAGTCGCCCGAATACTTCCGACGCTTGCCCAATGGAATCATGGCCCCGAAGTGCGTCGTTAATTTAAACGGCAAGGCACTGGCTCCCAAAAACCCCTCGTTGGGCTGCGTAATGTGGTGAATGGCCGCTCCTCCGTAAAAAATCTGATTGTACAATACCGCACCCGCCGCAAAGTCAATCATGACCTTTTCGTCGTTGTCAAATACCTCCTGAGTCGCATAAATAAACCCGTAGCGGTCATCAATCTGGTCTCCAAACGTCAATTTGCCTACATCCAAACTCCGCTGCAATATCCCTACCTCTGCAGCAATGCGAAGGCTGGCTTTGCGTGACAACTTAATCAGATACGAATACGAAACGGCAAAATTATGCGAGGTTATGGTGTTGGTGCCAGCCTCGTCCCGCATCATCCGTATTCCAATACCCCCCTGCAAAGCATCAAAATGCTGGTCGTATGAAACGGCGTACGTCCGGTAATTCCCAGAAATCCCCGTCCACTGAAAACGGCTGTTCATCGAAATACGAGGACAGCGAACCGACCCAGCAAAAGCAGGATTTAAATAAATTTGATTGGCGTAGAATTGAGTGAACTGCGGATCCTGCGCCTCAGCTGTAACCGCTGTTAACCCACCGGCCAACACCATCATGATAGTCTTAAAAATGCGATTCACCATAGCAGAAGAATGGTCATATATGTTTCAAAGGTAAGAAAAGCCCGTAAAGTTAGAACATATTTTAACATTTTGATGTTGAAAGTGTGTTCGGGAATTAGAAAATGGATCTCTTGTACGGGCTGCATGGGTGAAAATTCCTGTATGCATCTCTTTCTTTTTATATACTAAACCGTTTCTTTTTACGTTCTCGCCCCGGCTTTTTCTCTTAATTTACGTTTAAAGATACCATTCTTTTTTTTAACCGTCAATGATTCTACTCCGATTTTTTCTTAATCCTTCCTTTCGCCCTTGCCTCTATGATGCTCAGGTTGTACCTTTACTCTCAATGAGAAAGCTGTTTTTTCTACTCGGGTTTTGTGCCGCACTTCCCCTCACCGCTCAAGTTAAGTCCGAACGCATCGCCCTGGATTTGGTTTTTTCTGCCCCAACCGAGCAGAATGAACCCCTTACATGCTCCGGAAACCACGCTTTTCCCGACAACGCTTTTCCCTCCTGGTCTATTGTGCTGTCAGGAGAGCAAGCGCTTTCAACCCCATCTGTTTCCTTTTCTAGTTTCGATACCCTCCGTTTGCCACAGGGCTCAACCCTTGCCCAGCCCTTTGATTTGCATGCCCAGCAGGTTCAATTTTTACCTTTCACCCTCCGCGGACGCCGATATCTGCGGATCGTCGGGCCTGCCCTTTTTATCGACAATCAAAACAATCTTTTGATTCCAAAAGAATTGGAACTGAAGCCCCAATCCCCCAGCGGCCCCACCCCGCCCGCCATCTTAACCACCTTGGCAACCAACTCGGCCCTAAGCCAAGGCGCTTGGTTTAAATTGGGTATGCTGACCGAAGGCGTTCACCGCCTAGATTATGAACAGCTAATCCAATGGCAGGTGATTTCTGCCCCGGTCCCTTCCGCTCAATTTGGAATGCTCGGAAACGGCGGATACCGCCTGCCCGAAGACCTCAACCAGCCCCGCCCAACCGACCTGAATCCCATCCCTATTTATATGGTCGATGGCGGCGACGCTCAATTTGGCCCCGGCGATTACCTGCTGTTTTATACCCATGGATTAAATCAATGGCTTTGGAATGGATTGGAATATGTCCACAACAACAACATGTATTCCGATACCGTTTATGCTTTTCTAAGCCCCAACCAACCCGGTCCGCGCTTGGCTATGACCCCCATGCCTTCCGGCAGCCCCACTTATGTTTCAACCAAAGGCGATTTTTTTCAATGGGTTGAAGATGAAAAACAAAACCTGATTAAGTCGGGCCGAAAATGGTTCGGCGATGTGTTTAGCTTTACCAACGCGTATTCCTACCCTTTTTCTTTGGGAGCTTTTACCCCAGGCGATTCGGTTGCTTTTCGTGTTGCAACCGCCGCCCGCTGCGTGGGCTGTTCTTCCAACTTTTCCTTTTCAGCCAATGGAATCCCCGCCGGCTCAACCACCCTAGGTCAGGTTTCAAGCAATTATGCAGGAAATTACATCACCGAAAACACCTTTTCTTCTAAAATTCAAGTTAATTCAGCCAACCTAACCATTCAAGTAACCCGCACTAGCCCCCAGTCGGGCTCAGAAGACCAGCGGGCCTGGCTCGATTTTGTAAGCATCCATTACCGCCCAACCCTTCAATTTAATGGGCAGCCTTTTGTTTTTCAAGATTATTTGGCTCAAGGATTGGCCGAATACCGCCTCCTCAATACATCTCAATCTATGCAAGTGTGGCGGGTCGATGACATGGCCAACGTTCAGGTGCTTAGCCCAGCGGTGGGAAGCGGATTCAACTACCTGCGCGTTCCAAACTCGGAAGGCGGTAAGTATGCCGTTTTTGGAGCCCCCGCTTCCCTGCCCACTCCCTTTTATTTTGGTCAGGTACCCAACCAAGACCTACATGCTTTGGTGCTTTCTGAACCCCTGCCCGATCTGCTTGTCATTACGCATCCTTCTTTGGTCGAACCCGCCCAGGAATTGGCCGATATGCACCAAATCCAAGACGGCATGACCGTGCACCTGCTCAGCACCCAGCAGATTTTTAATGAATATTCAAGCGGGGCTCAAGACATTACGGCAATCCGAGATTTTGTACGCAGTTATTTTCAAGCGCGCGGCGATTCCATCGGACCTCGATACCTGATGATTTACGGTTCCGGAAGCTTTGATTACCTGCCCCACCGAAACCGCTTGGCCGCCCCCAACCACAACCTGGTTCCTTCTTTCCAAACCTGGGATTCACGCAGCCGCAGCGGCGGCTCTCACCCCTCTGATTTTTTCTACGCTGCCTTTAGCCCAAATACCAGCAGCGACGGAGTTGTAAACAGCAGTACCCCCATTTGGCTTGGAATTGGACGGGTGTTGGCCACAACCCCCGCCGAAGGGTTTGCCTACAACCGCAAAGTGATGCACTACCAAGAAAGCAATCAATGCCTAGGCGAATGGCGAAATACCATTACTCTGTTCTCCGACGACATGGAAGCCGCCTGGGAAAGCAGCTTCCTTACCGACAACGAATGGATTTACAATTGGCTTAAAAACAACAAACCCGTTTGGAATGTCGATAAAGTGTACATCGATGCCTTTCAACAAAATACCACCGCCGGACAACGGTACCCCGATGCCAACGATTACTTGAACCGCCGAATCAACAAAGGCTCTTTGTTTTTGAATTACATTGGCCACGGCGGCGAATCTGGACTTACCGCCGAACGCGTTCTTCAAATCGACGACATCGAACAATGGAACAATTCCAATCAATTCTCCATCTTCTCCACCGCAACCTGCACCTTTACCCGATTCGATGACCCCACATTCGAATCGGCCGGAGTGCGTGTTTTGCAGCGCGAAGACAAAGGTGCCGTGGCTCTGCTTAGCACCGTTCGAGCCATTCCCGTTGTGCCAACCTACCTTAAAAAATGGACCCGTGCTACCTTCGATGCCCTCGATGCCGACAACACCCGGTTGGGAGATATTTTATTTGAATCCCGAAAATGCATCCCCAGCTGCGATGGCGGCGAAAACAACATCCTGCTGTTCGGCGACCCCGCCCTAAGGCCCGCTTTTCCCCGATACCTTGTTCTAACCGATACCCTAAACGGGCAAGCCCTAAACCTCCAAACCTTCTCCGATACCCTTAAAGCCACCGATATAGTACGCATCAGCGGTCGCGTCGCCTCCCGCGATAGCCTAACGCTGGAATCCTTCAATGGCATTGTTTCTGTTTCCGTTTTTGACAAACCACGGCAACTCCAAACCTTGAAAAACGACCCCGATGGGATGAACTTTGACTTCGAACTCCAAAACTCTGTGGTTTTTCGCGGGCAGGCCAGCGTGATAAATGGCCGGTGGAGCATCCAATTCAAGGTGCCTCTAGACATCAATTACTTGGTGGGCGACGGAAAATTTAGCTACTATGCCCACAACGGAAATGTCGATGCCCATGGCTACGAAGCGAAAATTAAGGTGGGGGGAGCTTCCGGAAATTGCCAAGACGACGACCAAGGACCCGAAATCAATCTCTTTATGAACGATTCCCTTTTCGTCGATTTAGGAATTACAAACAAGGCCCCCACATTTTACGCCGAGCTCTTCGACCAAAGCGGAATCAATACCGCCAACGGTGGAATTGGACACGAAATCCAACTCAGCCTCTCCGGCCCCATAAACCAAACCTTTTACCTGAACGATTACTACCAGGCCGCCATCAACAGCTACCAAGCGGGCTCCCTGCGCTTTCAATTGAAAGACCTGCCCCTAGGGTTCTACTCCGCCGAATTGCTGGTTTGGGACGCCTGCAACCGCGCCAGCCGAAAATCCCTGAACTTTACCGTCGTAGGAAATCAACCCAATGCAATCCGCATTGAAGCCTGGCCAAACCCCTTCGACCTGTCAACCGCTCTGACCTTTCAACACAATCTTGCAGGACGCGAAGTGAAAGTGAATGCCCGAATCGCTGACCTGCGGGGCAGCTTGGTTCGGGAATTGAATTGGTCCGGAAATCCAGGAGGATTTCAAGGTGTAAACCTAAGCTGGGACGGAAAAAACAGCAGCGGATCCAACGTCAGTCCCGGAGTCTATATCTTGTCTGTCGATGTAATCGATGAATTTAATCAAACCACCTCTGGATATGCCCGAGTTATTTATGCCGGGCAACCATAACCCATATTTCAGGAATCTGACCTATATTTGCACAGCAGGAATCTTATCGAAAATCATGCACACATTTAAATACTCTGTCTTGGCTTGCCTTTCCTTGGGTCTGGCAAATCATTCCCTACAGGCTCAGGGCGACGCACCGACCAACGTGGTAACCACTTCGGTCCCCTTCCTTGTTATCGGTCCCGATGCCCGCGCAGGTGGAATGGCCGACCAAGGCGTTTCGACCTCGGCCGACGCCAATTCCCTACACTGGAACGTGGCCAAACTTGCCTTCGTTGAAAAACCCATGGGCTTGTCGGTTTCGTACACCCCTTGGTTGCGAAACCTAGTGCCAGACATCAACCTGGCTTACGTTGGCTTTTACGGAAAAATCAACGACCGCTTTACCGTTGCGGCCTCCCTCAGGTATTTCAACATGGGCGACATTAATTTTACGGACGAAGTGGGTTTGCCTATGGGCGTTTATACCCCCAACGAACTGGCCATCGATGCCGGCGGTTCTCTGCTGCTCTCTGAACATTGGAGCATGGGCATTAGCTTTAAATTCATCAGCTCAAATCTGACCTTAGGCCAACAAGGAAACGGCCAACCTACCGAGCCTGGACTGGCCGGCGCCGGCGACTTGGGTTTCTATTTCCAAAAACCCGGCCGTAAAATCGGCGGATTCCCCATGGTGTACCGATTCGGTACCGCCATTCAAAACATTGGTTCTAAAATCGATTACGGCAGCGAAAGCGATCCCGAGTGGATCCCCGTTAACTTTAGGCTTGGTGGCGGCGCCGAAATGAAGATCGACGATTACAACAGCATCTCCCTGAACCTAGAAGTCAGCAAACTCCTTGTTCCCACTCCGCCAATATTCAATTCAACCGAAGATTCCATCATTGCCGGCCAAGACCGCGACCGCCCTGTGCTTACCGGCATGTTTACCAGCTTAGGCGACGCCCCCGGCACCGGAATCTACGGCAGCGTGTTCGAAGAAGAAATGGATGAATTTGTTTGGAGCATCGCCGCCGAGTATTGGTACGGCAACGTTCTGGCAGTCCGCTCCGGCTTTTTCTACGAATCGCCCCGCAAAGGCAACCGCCAATACATCACCCTGGGCGCGGGCCTTCGCTACAAAGTCTTCGGGCTCGATTTCGCTTACGTTTTGCCCGTCGGCGGCCGCACCAACCCCCTTTCCAACACCCTGCGCTTCACGCTCAGCTTCGATTTCGCCAAAGGATTTGGCAAAAATTAATTCTTGAAATTCTTCCCGATGGCCCTCTTTCGAGGGCTTTTTTTTTGGGCGGTGGCCGGGCTTTCGGGGCTAGTACGCGCTTGCCGGCCGTTGGGGCACTGGCTTTGCGGGGGCTCCTAAAGTCGCCTCCGCAGCTCAGGCCCCATGGCCCGGCAATCTTGCGCGCTAGCCTCCTCAATCCCTACCGCCTGTCAACCCTTGCCGGTGTCCCCTCATTTTGCACCTGATCCTATTTCGCTCGCATTATTTTCTCCGTACATTTACGCCCTAATTAAAAATGTGAAGCCATGGTTAAAACCATTGTACTGCTGTTGTTTACTTTGATTGTTGTGCCTGTTTTTACGGTGTATTTTGACCAAAACAGCATGAACCCAGAACAGCTTAATTTGCTTATGCAAAGCGGCGGAATCGCCCTGGCTCTGGCTTTGGCGGCATTTATTGTTAGTACCATCACCGGGAATTGCAGCCAGGTCGATAAAATGTGGAGCATTGTCCCCGCTATTTATGCCTGGCATATTGTTGCCAATGCCGATTTCGTGCCCGAAAGCGCTCAACCTCGGCTGATCTTAATGGATTTGCTGGTTACCGTTTGGGCCGTTCGCCTGTCCTATAATTTCTCCCGTCGTGGGGGATTTACCTGGAAATTCTGGACGGGCGAGGAAGATTACCGATGGGAAGTCCTTCGCAAACGACCCGAACTCGGAGGAAAATGGCAATGGATGGCCTTCAACCTGTTCTTTATTTCTCTATACCAAATGGGCCTAATTTGGCTTTTTACTATGCCCATCATGGTGGCCGCTACCGGCAGCAATCCCTTAGGTTGGATCGATTATGCCGCCGTTTTTGTTGTCATTTTCTTAATCATAATTGAAACCGTGGCCGACCAACAGCAATGGGACTACCAACAAGAAAAGCACCGACTAAAGAAAGAGGGACAAACCCTAATCGGAAAATATGCAAAAGGATTTACCCACACCGGCCTGTGGCGCATTTCTCGCCACCCCAACTACTTTGCCGAGCAATCCATTTGGGTGGTGTTTTACTTCTTTAGTGTTTCTGCCACCGACCGTTGGCTCAATTGGTCGGTTGCTGGCGCTTTGCTGCTTGTTATTTTATTTAAAGGCTCTGCAGATTTTAGCGAAGGGATTTCTTTAGAAAAATATCCAGACTACAAAGATTACGTAAAATCTACGCCTCGGTTTATTCCCAACCCCTTCAAAAAATAAGGGAATACGCAACAGCTCTTTTCGTAGGAGAAGGGCTTAGCCCCGTTTAAAAATCGGTTTTAAAAGCGGAAGTCAGGCCCTTCGCCTTTTTTGAATGTTGCCCCATGCCCAAATGCCGCCCGCGGCAGGGATTGACGAGGCTTGCCCGCAAGGGGCAGGTTGATTGGCCGTGCCGGGGGCAAGGAGCGACCTTGGGAGCTACCTTGCCCCCGCACGGCCTCAACCCTGCACCGCGGACAAGCCCGGAAAGCCCGTTCGCCGCCCAAATCTTCAATCAAACAATCAATTCAAACGCTCGGCCCGTACAATCCGAAAAGTGGAATCCTGAAGCTCTACATACAATCCCGTTGTTTCCGATGGATTCTCCAGAAAATACATGCGCGGCTCCCGCCTAGGTTCTGATTTAGAGATGTTTACCCTTGACGAATCAATCCAAGCACCCAGCTTTGCTGCATTCAGTCCTATGCCGTTTAATTGCGTTAAGCTGTTCTCGTCGGCCGAAAAAATGCGCTCCCGAATGGATTCTCGAATCTTGGCCGCAGGCCACATCGCCGGCCCCTCAGAATGGTTTCTCCATACCAAGGCCCAAGCCAACAGGCTGCCCAATCCCAAACCAAGGCCGTACAATTTTAATCGCCGGCCAAACCCTTTTTTCCAACTCATGCTGCAAAGTTACAGGGCAGCCATTATTAAGTCAAGCTCCCGAAGGGGTAAATCGTACAATCCGGCGAAATATTTGTTGGTTACCATGCCATGAAACACGTAAATGCCTGACCTTGAGCCATGATGGTAGCGCAGGTAATCTTCGTAGCCTCCAGCCTGTCCAATGTCAATCAACAGGGGCGAAAATATATTGCTCAATGCAATGCTTGCCGTTTGTGCAACCCGACTTGAAATGTTGGGTACGCAATAATGCGTAACTCCATATTTTTTAAAGGTTGGTTTTTGGTGGTTGGTGATTTCTGAGGTTTCAAAGCAGCCCCCTTGGTCAATGCTCACATCAATAATAACAGCCCCGGGTTTCATGCTGCGTACCATGTCTTCGGTTACCACCATGGGCGTACGGCCCTCGGGAGCCCGAAGGGCGCCAATAACTACGTCGGCGTCGGTCAGCCTGCGGCTTAGTTCGTTGCCGCTAATCAGCGAAGTGAACACCCGTTGCCCGCCCAAATGCTGCTGCAAACGGCTTAGCCGGGTTAGATTGTTGTCGAACACCCGCACCTGAGCCCCAAGTCCGATGGCGGTACGCAAAGCACTTTCTCCAACCACACCGGCCCCAATAATAATTACTTCAACCGGCGGAACCCCAGTAACGCCGCCCAGCATGATTCCCTTGCCTTGGTTTGCATTCGACAGGTATTCGGCGGCGATGAGCAAACTTGCCGACCCCGCTATTTCGCCCATAGAGCGCACAACAGGGTAAAAGCCATTTTCGTCTTTTAAGTAATTGTAGGCCAAGGCTGTAGCCTTTTTTTCAACCAGCTTGCGTACAATGTCGCCATACTGATGGGTCGATTGCACGGCCGAACAAATAAATTGCTTGGGCCGAATCCAGTCTGCCTCTTCCAAGGTAGGCGGCGATATTTTCAATACAATTCCTGCTTCAAACACTTCTTTTGCCTGATACACAATGCGGGCCCCGGCATCCGAATAGTCTTTGTCAGAAAAATGCGCATTTTCTCCGGCTCCGGCCTCTACCGCAATCTCGTGGCTGTGTGCACACAGCAGCGCAACGGCAGCTGGAGTAAGCGGAATGCGGGTTTCTTGAAAGGTGGTTTCTTTGGGTATGCCAATGGTAAGCCGGGCCGAGCTTCGGCCAACCTCCAGCATTTCTTCCTGTGGCATCAGGCCTAAATTGCCTTGCATTCGTGAAAAAGGCAGTTTGCTCAGATTCATTTTTCGGGTAAAATTAAATGAACACTGCGCTCAAAATCAGGCAGTAAATCCAGGTTTGCGGTGTAGGCTGCTTCAAATTGCGCTCGAATGCGTTCAGGAATCCGTTGGGGCCATTCCACAAAAAAAACGGCCGAGGCGTCGTCGAGCAGCGGGTATATGCCCGTATCCCAAAGTTCGTTTTCATGTTCAATCCGATACAAATCAGCATGGTAAACAGGGGTTGTTCCACAAAGGTACTGATTCATGATGGCAAATGAGGGGCTTTGAATGGATTCCAAACAGCCCAAATGTTTGCAAATGCGTTGTACAAAGGTGGTTTTACCCACACCCATAGAGCCAAAAAGCCAAACTAAATCACCGGGCTTAAGCGTTTTGGCCATAAATGCAGCGGGTATATCCCAATCCTGTTCACTACGTATGGTCCAATCTAGGGTTTTCATTTCGATTCGAGCACCGCCAAAGGTATTAACATTTCTTCTAGCGAAACCCCTCCGTGCTGAAAGGTATTTCGGTACAAATTTACATAGTAGTTGTAATTGTTGGGGTAGGCAAAAAAGCGGTCTGTATCGGCAAAAATGTAGCGGCTACTTACATTTGACTTGGGTAGGCCTATCAATTCTGCCCGTTCAAATTCTACCACTTCAGCAGGATTGTACCTTAGGTTTTTACCCATTTTGTACCGCAAATTCGTGCTGGTGTTTCGGTCGCCCACCACTTGAATTGGAGTATTGACCCGAATGGTGCCGTGGTCGGTCGAAATCACCACCGCAGATTTCATTTCAGCGGCTTTCCGAATCATTTCTTGCAGCGGACTGTTTGCGAACCAGCTGCGCGTTACGCTGCGGTAGCCCTCTTCATCGGCCGCCAACTCCTGAATTACTTCCATATCGGTGCGGGCATGCGACAGCATATCCACGAAATTATACACAATGACGTTTAATGCATTTTGGCTTAAGTTGGAAAATTGTTCCAGCAGCCGTTTTCCCGATTGCAGGTTTGTAATTTTATGGTAAGCCATTTTTGAATTCAAGCCCAAGCTTTTTAGTTGCTCACGCAGCAAGCTTTCTTCGTGGGCGTTTTTAGAGCCCTCTTCGTCTTCTTCAATCCAATACTGCGGGAATTTCCGCTTGATTTGGTCGGGCAGCATGCCCGCAAACATGGCATTTCGCGCATACTGGGTTGCTGTGGGTAAAATGGAGCAGGTCATCGTTTCTTCTTTAATCCGAAAGGCATCGCTCATCATGGGCCATATAATGCGCCACTGATCCCAACGTAGGTTGTCAATAACCACCCAAAACACCGGGCGTTGAGGCTCGCTGCGCAGCAAGGGCTGAACCTTTTCTTTGAAAATTCGGTGCGACATTAAAGGGGCTCCAACTCCCCCTGCCAACCATTCTGGATAGGCGCGTTGCACCGCTCGAACAAACTGCTGATTCGCCTCTTGCTTTTGTGCGGTTAAAATCTCCAGCATGGCTGTATTTTTCGATTCGGCCAATTCCATTTCCCAATACACCAATTTTCGATACACATCATCCCAATCCATGAAGTTCATCCTGCCTCCAATCCGCATTCCAATTTCACGAAACTCGCGGATGTACTGCTGCGAACTTTGCTCTTGCACCAATCGGCGGCTGTCTATGATTTTTTTTACCGACATTAACAATTGAGTTGGCCGTACGGGTTTTATCAGATAATCCGCAATCTTCCCGCCAATAGCACTCTCCATAATATGCTCCTCTTCGCTTTTCGTTACCATAACCACAGGCAACTCAGGGCGCTGAGCCTTGATTTCGGCTAAGGTTTCTAGCCCCCCCATGCCCGGCATGTTTTCGTCCAACAACACCAAATCAAAATGCCGTTCTCGAACCAAATCAAGGGCATCCTGCCCATTGTTCGCGGTTTGAACCACATAGCCCTTCTCTTGTAAAAAAATAAGGTGAGGCTTCAACAATTCTATCTCGTCGTCCGCCCATAAAATCGATACGTTTTCCATGTCTTTTTTTCGTTTTTAATCCTTCGCCGCAGGAATGTACCTTTGTCCTGTTTTCCATGGCGGGTTCAGATTCTCACACAACGCCAAGGTAGGCACAAAATTGCGTTTATGACTACAACCGGCTACTCAAAAATTTTTAACGATCCCGTGTACGGTTTTATTACCGTATCGGACCCCCTGCATCAACACATCATCAACCACCCCTGGTTTCAACGGCTTCGACGCATTACCCAAGGTGGCTTGTCGCACTTGGTTTATCCCGGCGCCCACCACACCCGATTTCACCACGCGCTCGGCGCTATGCACTTAATGGAACAAGCTTTGTTGGTCATTCAACGCAAAGGAACCCCTATCTCCGATGCCGAATTGCAAGCCGGCATGGCGGCTGTTTTGCTGCACGACATCGGCCATGGTCCATTTTCGCACACCTTAGAAGGCGTCCTGCTTTCTGGGTTTCACCACGAGGCATTGACCCTAGAAATTATGCATATCCTGAATGCAGAATTTGACGGGAAGTTAACCCTTGCCATTCAAATGTTCTTGGGAACCTACCCGCGTCCTTTTTTCAATCAGCTTATTGCCAGCCAGCTTGATGTGGATCGACTGGATTATTTGCGGCGCGATAGCTTTTACACCGGTGTGGCCGAAGGGGTAATCGGTTCCGAACGCATCATCAAAATGATGGTGGTCATGAACGATGAATTGCTGATTGAAGAAAAAGGCATCTATTCCATTGAAAAATTCCTGATTGCCCGACGTTTGATGTATTGGCAGGTCTATTTACACAAAACGGTGCTGGGCGCCGAGGCTTTGTTGCATCAGATTTTTCGCCGAGCTAGGCTGTTGATTCACGAAAAAGTGGATTTGTTTTCTACCCCGGCCTTGCATTTTGTGCTGCAATCAAGCCCAGAACGAGCCCTACATTCCGAACTGGTGAATGCCTTTGTTCAACTTGATGATTCCGATGTGATGTCGGCCGTTAAAGTCTGGTCCAGCCACTCCGATGCTATTTTGTCTCAACTGTGCACGCGCTTGTTAAATCGCCACCTGTTTAAGGTTCGCATTCAATCTGAACCCATATCAGCGGCCTTTCTTGCCCATTGCCTTCAGGCCGTTTCTGCCCATTTTTCCTGCTCCATCGATCAGGCTGGCTTTTTTGTTGCCCAGGGTTCGGTCAGCAACCAAACCTATGACGCCGAAAAAGGCCCCATCCGTTTCTGCATGAAATCCGGTGAAATCCGCGATTTTTTTTCAGCCTCAGACAACCTTTCCATCGAAAAAGCCCTCAACATAGTTACGAAGCATTTTATTTGCTATCCCAAAGAAGTACAGATTCCCTGATGACGCCCTCCCAGTTGCCCCCTTTTTCATGGCATCCCGCCAACATTGCCGAATGGGTTCAAGGAGAATTGGTAGGAACCCCAGTTGCCCAAATCAACGGTTTTGCTACCCTGGCCGATGCCGGTCCAAATCAGCTTACCTTTCTAGATGACGCTAAGTATTTGGCTCAACTTAATGCATGCCAAGCCGCTCTGGTTTTGGTTTCTGCCCACATAAATCTGCCCTCAAACTTAAAAATGGCCTGCATTCGGGTGCCCAACGCCAGGGAAGCCCTGCTGGTTTTATTGCAGAAAGCCACCGAAACCATAAAACAAGCCTCAGGAATTGAAGCCGGTGCCTTGGTGTCTGAATTGGCTCAAATTCATGAAACAGCCTGGATTCATGCGGGAGCAGTTGTGCGGGCAGGTGCAATAATTGATGCCGAGGTTCAAGTCCATTCGGGCGCCCTGATCTCCGAAGGGGTAGTGGTGGGTGCAGGAACCCAAATTGGGTCGGGGGTTCAATTGCTCGCCGCTTGCCGAATTGGCAAAAAATGCATCATTCAAAGCAACACCGTTATAGGTTCCGACGGCTTTGGGTATATGCTTGGAAGTGCTGGATTGCAAAAAATTCCCCACTTAGGTTCTGTGGTTATTGAAGATCAGGTTGAAATCGGAGCCAATTGCAGCATCGATCAAGGGATGTTAAGTCCTACCCGAATTCATCAAGGCGTAAAAATCGACAACCAAGTACACATTGCCCACAACGTTCAGGTGGGTGCCCATACAGTTATTGCCGCCCAAACCGGCGTGGCCGGCTCTGTGGTTATTGGAAAAGCCTGCCGCATTGGTGGACAGGTGGGTTTTGTTGATGGCATTCACATTGCCGATGGGGTCGAGGTCGCCGCTCAATCTGGAATTATGAACTCCATTCACGAACCCGGTTCTAAGGTCTGGGGCTCTCCGGCCATGCCGGCACAACAATTTCGCAAATCGTTTGTCTTATTCAGGCGTTTGCCTGAATTGGTAAAAACTTGGACTGCGCATGAAAAATAATCCATCTACATTTCCACAATCCTTCTCTGAGAAAAACGTTGCCGTTTTTCAGCAAACCCTTCAACAACCTGTTTCCTGCGAAGGTGTAGGACTGCATTCAGGCCAAGCCGTACGCCTTCGGTTTTTGCCCGCCGAAATCGGAACCGGAATTCGATTCCGTCGGGTTGACCAATCGGATGCCCTAGATATTCCAGCCCTGGCCGATTATGTCATTCATACCGAACGAACTACGGTTTTGGGAAAGGAAGGCCAAAGCGTTGCCACCGTAGAACACAGCCTAGCCGCAATTTGGGCCCTCGATTTAGACAATGTGTTGATTGAAATCGATGGCCCAGAAATGCCCATCTTCGACGGCAGTGCTCAACCTTATGTCCAGGCCCTTCAAGAGGGGCGATTGCAGCAGCAAAATGCAGAACGCCGCTTCATAGATATCCTTGAACCCATTACCCTTATGGATTCCAGCCGAAATTCCGTTGTGGTGGCCAGCCCTTCAAGCCGATTTTCATTGGAATGCAGCATCGATTTTCAAAGCGCACACGTTCCAGGAGGCACCTATTTTCTTGATAATCCCGAGGCCTTTCTCGCTGAATTGGCCCCAGCCCGTACTTTTGTGTTTTTTCACGAGTTGGAATACCTTATGGACCAAGGTTTAATTAAAGGGGGAGATTTAGATTGCGCCTTGGTATATGCCGAACAGCCCCTGCCAGAATCCAAACTGCTCCGACTTATTCAACGCTTCGGCCGCGATAAATTAACCGGCAATTCCCTGGGATTGTTAAATACCCTGCAACCCCGATTTTCAGATGAACCCCTGCGGCATAAGGTATTAGACGCCCTTGGCGATTTAGCACTGGCAGGCCGCCGAATCCGGGGCAGCATTAGCATTCACCGACCCGGACATTCTATAAATGTTGCGTTTGCCAGAAAATTGAGAGAACTTTACGCCCATGAATGAGCGCAACATTTCTGAAATAGATTTAAACCAAACGGTGTACGATATTCATGCCATTATGGGCATGTTGCCCCACCGGTATCCTTTTTTGCTGGTAGATAGGGTCGTTTACCTGGACTCCGATTCGGTTGTTGGAATTAAAAATGTGACCATGAACGAGCCTTTTTTCCAAGGACATTTCCCCGGAAATCCCGTCATGCCCGGCGTAATGCAAATTGAGGCCATGGCTCAGGTGGGCGGCATTTTGGTTATGAGTACCCTTGAAGATCCACAAAACTATACGCCTTATTTCATTAAAATTGAAAAGGTGAAGTTTAAACAAAAGGTGGTGCCCGGCGATTCCCTCGTGTTTGATTTGCATTTGGTGTCGCCCATCCGCCGCGGCATTTGCCACATGGCAGGAAAAGCCTATGTGAACGGGAAAGTGGTGATGGAAGGCGAAATGATGGCCCAATTGGTTCGGAACGCACAATGACCTCGACTGCCGAATTGGTCATTCAGGTTGAAAATTTGAGTCGCCAGTTCGGGCCCAAAATGATCTTTGAAGATAAAAACATCCGCTTCATGGGGCCAGGTCTGATTGGCATTACCGGAGCCAATGGCCGGGGAAAATCAACCTTGCTGAAAATTTTGTCGGGCTTGATGCGCCCCGATCAGGGACAGGTTTCTGTTTCGGTCAACGGCATGCCCCAAGCTGCTGAACAATGGCCAAAATCCATGGTTTTGTGCGGGCCCTATATTGATTTGCCCGAACAAATCCGCCTCAAAGAATTGCTCGCCCTCCATAAACTGCTGATGGGGAAGCGGTACAGAACTTCGTCCGAATCAGAACTGTTGGATTTGGCAGGCTTATTCAACGAGCAAAACCAGTTTATTCAGGCCTTTTCATCGGGAATGAAGCAGCGGGTACGGCTGCTGTTGGCATTTTTGTCGGATGTGCCTTTTTGGTTCCTCGATGAGCCCGCTTCCAACCTTGACCAAGCCGGATTTGAATTTTATTCCCATATTATACGTCGGGAAAAAAATATAAGGTTAATTTTGGTGGCTTCCAATCAACCCGAAACGGAACTTCTGCAAGCAAAAGAAATATATGAACTCTAATTTTTAATCATGGCTACTACCTCTGATTTCCGAAATGGTTTGTGTTTAGAAATGAACAACGACTTAATGATTATTCTGGAATTCCAGCGTTTTCAAACCGGGCGGGGTGCCTCTAACGTACGCACAAAACTGAAAAGCCTCAACACCGGGAAAATCATTGACCATACCTTTACCGGCGGCGAAAAAATCGAAACCGCCCGCATTGAAACCCGCAGCCATCAGTTTCTATACCGCGACGACAGCGGCATGTTTGTAATGGACAACGAAACCTTCGACCAATTTTACCTTCAACCCGAATTGGTCGAAAATCATGATTTGTTGAAAGACGGAAATTCCATTAACATCGTTTTTCATGCCGAAAAAGAATTGGTTTTGTACGGAGAACTGCCCGACTTCGTTGAATTGGAAATAACCTACACCGAACCCGGTATTAAAGGCGATACCGCCACCAACACCCTGAAGCCAGCAACCCTTGAAACGGGAGCAGAAATCCGAGTCCCCCTGTTTGTAAACCAAGGCGACCGAATTAAAGTAGATACCCGCAAACGCGCCTACAACGAACGCGTTAAATAAGGCCCGCTTTTCAAATGCGCTTCCCTAGCACCATTACCCCCCAGCAAATTTGCTCGACCTATCAAGCCGAGTGCCTTGGCAATCCCCAGTTTCCAATTGTGGGGCTCAATGAAATACATGTGGTGCAAACCGGCGAAATTACCTTTGTTGACCACCCCAAATACTACCAAAAGGCATTAAAATCCAATGCCTCCGTTATTATTATCGACAAAGTTCCCGAAATCCCACACGATAAAACCCTCATCGTTTTTCCCGACCCCTTTACCATTTTCAAAGCCCTAATTGAACAATATAGCCCCATGAAGCCTTCCCGGCAATTGGTGGCCGAATCGGCCGAAATTGGCGAAGGAACCATTCTGCAACCCGGTGTCTTTGTTGGTGAAAATGTGCGCATCGGAAAAAACTGCCTAATCCACGCCAACGTTAGTATTTACCAAAATACCCGAATCGGCAACAATGTGATTATTCACGCCAATTCCACCATCGGCGGCGATGCCTTTTATGTGAAACGCCGACCCCAGGGCTACGAAAAATTCCCCTCCTGCGGAAGCGTTTTAATCGAAGACGATGTGGAAATTGGTTCAGGGTGTACCATTGACCGGGGCGTTACCCACATTACACAGGTGGGCCAAGGAACCAAAATTGACAATCAAGTCCACATTGGCCACGATACCATTTTAGGCAAACACTGCTTGATTGCAGCTCAAGTGGGAATCAGTGGGGTAGTGGTGATTGAAGATTTTGTTCAAATCTGGGGCCAAGCCGGTATCGCTAAAGACCTGACCATTGGAAAAGGCGCTGTTGTGCTTCCAAAATCAGGCGTTATGCGCAGCCTGCCCGGCGGAAAAGCCTATTTGGGCGCCCCCGCCGAAGAAGTGAAGGCCGTAATGCGGCAATGGATTGCCATTCGAAAACTGCCGCAAATCATCCGAAAATTTAAGATTTAAACGGTGGTTCGAAACCCCCAGCAACGCCTTCAAGTTGTTTTACAAGTTACCAAAGCAATCCAGGACAACTACTCCCGGAACCAACTGCTGAAGTTCCTTGAAAGTGTCTTGAAAAACCACCTGGGGATAGATGGCTTCGCCGTTTATTCCCTTCGAAATCAAAAGCCATACCTGGAATACGATACCGCTAACCTAGCCCCCCAATTGGCGGAGATGCCCCTGGCCGATTTCTTAAATAGACTCGAACCCAACGACGATTTGGTGGAAATCCTGGGAGAAGGGCTTTGGCCTTTCGATCTGGTTATCCCCGTTTTCCATAAAACCGCGCTGTTGGCCGCTTTGCTCCTGAAAAATGCCGGAAACATCGATGCCGATGACGCCAATTTTATCCTCTCCCTGGCCAATATCCTCTATGTGTCTTTTGAAAACAAACTCATGACGCGCGAGTACGCCCGGCAACGCTCAGAACAAGCCGCCCTAAGCCGGCAACTCGAAGTGGCTGCCTCTTTGCAACGGCAACTTTTTCCCAAGGAAATGAGCTCCGGTAACGGCATCGAAGTTGATGGATTCTTCAGAACCCATGCCGAAGTCGGCGGCGATTACTATGATTTCTTCCAAGCTCAGCCCCACCAATTCATGTTCTGCATGGCCGATGTCTCCGGAAAAGGAGTGGATGCCGCTTTTTTGATGTCGAATTTTCAGGCCAACTTCCGAACCCTCTCGGTCTATGAATCCGATTTGTGGAAAATGGCCCAAATCCTGAACGGAAAAGTGAATGACCTCGCCAACGGCGATAAATTTATTACCTGCTTTATCGGTAGATACAATACCGTTTCCCGAACCCTCGATTATTTGAACTGCGGCCACAATGCCCCCATGCTCCTTACAAATGGCAAAATGCAGCTGCTGCCCGCCAATACCGTTGGCCTTGGTATGCTCGATGTCCTTCCTCCAGCCGTTCCCTTAAAAGCCATTCTGCCCCAGCAATCCGTGTTGGTCTGTTATACCGATGGTGCCACCGACTTGGAATCACCCACAGGGGAACGTTTCGGAGAAGCCGCCTTGCAAGAACTAATCCAAGACAACCACAACCTCGCCATTGCTGACCTAAATGCCCTTGTGGTTCGTAAATTGGAACACTTTAGACGCGATTTCCCCTACCGCGACGACATCGCCTTTTTGGCCTGCCGATTCAATTAACCAAAATTCAACGTTCGTTCAATACAATTTGCAGCCCATCATAGGCCACCTCAAACCCAAAAGGCGCTACCAAGCTGCTCCATTCCTCATGCAAAAAACCGTCGCTCGGCGAAACCTGTGTCATAATCCAACGCGTGCGCAGACTCGTTATTCCCATTTCCTCGGTCTTTTCCTTAAACCGTTTTAATTCCGGAAAGCCCATTCTATGCGTGTCTGTGGACGGCTTGGCTCCCTGAATGCAGCCCACCACAACCGCATCCAATATGCTGCCACTTTTCAAATACCGCAAATTCCGCTCGTCGTAAAGCCCCGTATCGGTTGCGTACAATACCGAGTTGCGCCCCTTCCGAATTACATAATTGAACGGATTTAAATCCCCATTGTTGCTGGCCTTTAACGGATGTATTACATAAGGCCCTAAATTTAAAACCTGAAAGGGCTGAATTTCATGAAAACTTACCACATTGCTGATCCCCAATACTTGCTTTGCTTTTTGTATGCTTTCTAAGTTCCCAAAAATACGCAGATGCTCCCCGCTTTTTCGCTCACCAATAAACGGCAGTACATAGGCCATCTCATCGGCAGCAAAATTAGGATACGACGACCGCGTAATAAAAACATACTTCAAGTGGTTCAATTCCAAGCCTTGGGTTACCACTTGGTGAAAGGTGTCGGCCGGAAAATCTATTTTTAAGTGCGAATCAACCATCAGCGCACTCCGCGAACGAATGTCTTTATGCCCCAATTCCAATGCACGCTGATGCCCATACCTTTGGCTGAAAATGGCCGGCACCGTTGTTTCTCCGGCAGTTCCCATAACCGTTATTTTCATGATAAGGGGCTTCAGTTCGTTTTCCTAACCTAAAGGTAAATTCCCCCCGTGAATGCAAAATTACCCCCTTGTTAAATTGACGCTATGGTTTTGCCATGCCCCCCCCGTTTTCCCTTTCACTCCATTCAACCCTTCAAAGATGCTCAAAAATGCGTAGTTTCAAACCGCCTTTTACACCTCTATGCGCAAACAAATACTCAGCAACCTGAATTTACCCACAACTCAACGGCGCATGGCGGTTGAGTTGTTGGAATTGCTCAATCCCAACCAACCCGTTTTTCTTTTGGGAATTGAAAAGAATGGCAGTCCGCTGGCCCTTCAACTAAAAACACACCTGCACGAACAGCAGCCTTCGCTCCGCATTCACATCGCTTCGGTGCGCTTAAACAAATCCAATCCAGAATCGGAGGCGGTGCACGCTTTGCAGGATCTTGATTTTATGGGCTGCCAAGTGGTGGTGGTGGACGATGTGCTGAACACCGGCCGTACGGCCATGGCAGTCATTGCCGCCGCTGCGCTAAAGGTGCCGGCCGCCATCCGCCTGCTTGTGCTGGTTGACCGCATGCACAAGGCATTTCCCATCTCGGCCGACATCGCAGGAGCCCGAATTTCTACCCTGAAAGGGCAGTTTGTTCAGGTCGAAATGCAGCAGGGCCAACCCCTTGTTTTTTTAGAAGGATAGCCTCCCTTGCTGTTTGCAATGCAAGTTCCATTTCATTTTTAGGGCGGCTGCGGGCTTTCACCGGTTGTCCGCGGTTGCCGGGCACTGCCCCAGCGGGCTTGCGGTGGCTCCTAAAGTCGCCTCCGCGCCTCGCGGGCCAGTCCCCGCCACCCTTGCGGGCAACCCGGTTCAATCCCTGCCGCAATGCCCCAATTCTATGGCCCAATTCTATGCCCAAGCAACATTCAATAAAATGCCAGTTAGGATGATTTATAACCTCTAAAATCGTTCGAACCTCAGCTTTAAATCCCAATTATGCCCTTGCGTTCAAAATGTGGAAAACCCCAGAAGTTTTTCTTTGATAGAAAAGCATCGTTTGGATAATTCAGAAAAGGAAGCAACTTCGTCCAGTTTAAATTTGAACTGACGAAGATTAGCCATTCCATATTCTAAGTTAATTGTACATGTCCCTCCAAAATGGAATTTCGGCATTGTACATGTCGCAAAGTTCAACAACATCTTCCGTCTCTGAGCCCTTGCACTGAATCTGAAACCGGTGCTCCCCAGGAGGCAAATGGTCAATTCGAATCATGGCCGAAATCCCTAAATTGTCAAGGGACCGATTCCAGGTCGGATACCACCTTACATCGCTATACACGCTGTCATCTATTCCAACCACAATAAGATCACTGAAGTAAATACTCGAATCGCTACCATGGATTTTTTGCTTAATCAAATCCGCTTTCTTAAAGTACCGAACAAATACATTCAAATAGCCCGTTGTAACTACCCTTGATTCAATCGATACCACATCGGGAAGCTCACCATCTTCTAGATTTTTCCGGTAGCTCCTATACCCAATATAGGGCCCTTCTGCCAACTGCCATTTCATTTCGCGCGTATCGAATACATAGGGCCAATGCATCCTTCGGTATAGGGTGGAATAGGTGGATACCAATACCACTACAATCAATACGATAAAGGCAAGAGCCACCTTCCACCATCGGGTGTTCGATATCAAAAGTTTCAATGACCTATGAAACAAGAACCTCAGGGTTATTCTGTCGTAAAGCCAGAAAAACGGAAAGACCAAATAAGATAGGAGGGGAACCCTCCGAAAAAACCCAAAAAGAAAAAAATCGAATAGGTACACCAAATAGGTTATGAGCAAAAAACCGGTAAAAAAGTCGGGCGAAAAAAACCAAATGTTGCCCTTTAGGAATTCCCATAAAATCATGGGCATAAAGCCCAGCAGCAAACCAAATGCGATGATGGCCCCCAAGATGGTGGTATAAATTACCACCCCACAAAAACGGTCAACCAACAAAATTTGCCGGTGCAGGTCTTCCCCCGTTTTAAATGGAGTTGAAAACGGTTGCCTCGATGCGCGAATTCTCCCTTTTATTCCATTTGGATGCACATAATTTATGCACACCAGCGCCAGCCAAAAGGCCCTAGAAATCAAATGCACCGAAAAGCCAAACGTCAACGTTTTTATGATCGCAACCCC
>Ga0247843_1000826_pt1 | contig 69380 bp, 69 predicted proteins | sample LaCruzMarch2017__FD_192420 | JGI IMG/M metagenome (GOLD analysis project Ga0247843, IMG submission 192420) | Freshwater microbial communities from meromictic Lake La Cruz, Castile-La Mancha, Spain - LaCruzMarch2017_8m | ecosystem: Environmental > Aquatic > Freshwater > Lake | place: Spain...
GGCAACACCACCGCCTCAACCATGACCGTCATCCATCATGAAAAACCGCTCGGGGGCCGCCGTGGGTGCCGGTGGGTCGGGGGGTGGGTCGGGGGGTGCGGGCGGCGGCGTCGCCAGCGCCTCCTCGATCGCGACAAGCACCGCCGAGGAGAGCAGGCCAATCGCGCCGCCGATCAGCCCGCCGCCCAGGATGCGCATGACGGGCGGAATGCTCTCGCCCGTCGCGGCCCGGTAAAAGCTGCCGACGAGCGGCACATGGTGCAGCGGGTTCAGCCCGGCCAGGAAGGCGCTGAAGCTGATCTGCCCGGGGATTGGCACATAATCCTCGGCACCGAGCCGCGGCAGGACGGGATCCTGGATCGGGGAGAGCATGGGCAAGTTTCCATTGGTCGCCCATGATCTAGCGAGCCGCGTGCCAGCCTGCCCGCCGCGCTGCCCTTAACCTCAGCCCAGCATATGGCCGAAGCGGCGGGCCTTGGTCTCAAGGTAGCCGTCATTCACGCCATTGCCGTCGAACTTGTGCACTTCGCGGCCCACCACATGGATCCCGCAGGCGGCAAGGCTCGCCAGCTTGTCGGGGTTGTTGGTCAGCAGGCGGACGGAGCCGATGCCGATGGCGCGCAGCATCTCGGCCGCCACCCAGAAGTTCCGCTCATCGGCGCCATAGCCGAGCGCACGGTTGGCATCGAGCGTATCGAGCCCCTGATCCTGCAGCGTGTAGGCGCGCAGCTTGTTCACCAGGCCGATACCACGGCCTTCCTGCGCCAGGTACAGCAGCACGCCGCCATCCGGATCGGCCGCCATGCGTTCGATCGCGCCGCGCAGCTGCGGGCCGCAATCGCAGCGGAGCGAGCCGAGCAGGTCGCCGGTGAAGCATTCGGAATGGGCGCGCGCCAGGGGGGCACGGCCCGCCGCATGCGCGGCTTCGGGCTGGCCGACCAGGATGGCCAGATGCTCGATCCCGCCATCGGCGGCGCGGAAGGCGATGATCCGCGCTTCCGGTGCCCCCTCAAGCGGAACGCTCGCCTCGGCCACCCGGGTCAGCGTGCTGGCGGCGCCGGTCGGATAGGCCAGCACCTCGGCGGCGGGCAGGGACATCAGGCCAAGGCCGGCAGCCCCGGCCTCGGCCGCCGGCGCCACGACCAGGGCCGGCAGCAGCCGCGCCAGCTTGGCCAGCGCGATCGCGGCCAGGGCCTGCGGCGGCAGGGGGGCGCGTTCCGGCACCTCGGGCAGCAGCCGCTCGGCGGTCGGGTCGGCCAGGCTGCGCAGCGCCGCCGGGTCGAGCAAGGTTGCGCTGACGCGCAGCGCCACGGCGCCCATTTCCGGCGCATGGCCGGCGGCCGCGCCCGCCACTGCCTGGGGCATCGGGCGCTGCAACACGGCGGCGGCCCGCACCGGCGCCAGCAGCAGCAGCGCGGCGCCATGCGCCAGGCCATCCAGCTCGGCCAGGCCGCGGGCCGAGACGGTCTCGGCCGCGGCCACCACCAACCCGCCCTCCGGCCCGGTCAGCAGCACCGGTGTGCCACGTCGCAGGTCGGCGGCGGCACGATGGACGGCGCGCAGGGCCAGGGCCGCCTCGTCGGGCACCAGCGGGAGGCTGTCGGAGCCTGCGGGATCGCGCAGGTGTGAACCGCGGTGGCGTGTGCTCATGCTCATGCTTTTGGCGTTCCGTTGCGGCGTTTGGGCTCGGCCGCTTCGCTCTTCCGTCCCGGCGCAACAGGGTGGAAGGGTGAGGCACCGCGGGCCTTTTGACGTCTCATAGGCCCCGCCGAATGTGGCGTGCCTAGGGCGATTGCCAGGGGGGCATTGTGAAGAAACATGTGCGCCGGCGACGGCGCCCGCCGGCCACGCAAAGGCTTGTGTTCGGACATCAGCCTGGGGCAGAGTTTACCCATGATGTGCGATCGGGGCGTTGAGCGAGCCACCCCTTCCTCAGAACGCGCGGCGACGCGTTCTGCCCCCCGCTGCTTGCCACGTTCCGGCCTTGCCGGTGCGCCATGCTGACCCGGGCGCGACGCGCGAGCGAGGGAACGGGAATGAGCATGACGGGTCCACGGCCAATTTTGCTTGTCGACGATGATGAGGCGCTGCGGCAAACGCTGGCCGAGCAACTTGCGGTGGAAGCCGAGTTCTTGGTGACCGGTGCCGGATCGGTTGCCGAGGCGGTGAAGCTGCTCGGCACCCAGGGCGCGCGCTTTGACGCGATCCTGCTCGATGTCGGCCTGCCGGACGGCGACGGGCGGGAATTCTGCACGCGCCTCCGCCGCGAGGGCGCGCGCATGCCGATCCTGATGCTGACCGGCGCGGACCAGGAGCAGGATGTGGTCCGCGGCCTCGACAGCGGCGCCAACGACTATATCGCCAAGCCCTTCCGCGTGGGCGAGCTGGTGGCCCGGCTGCGCGCCCAGATGCGCGTCTTCGACAGCAGCGAGGATGCGGTGTTCACCGTCGGCCCCTACACCTTCCGCCCCGCGGCGAAGCTGCTGCTGGAGACCGCGCGCAACCGCAAGATCCGCCTGACCGAGAAGGAAGCGGCGATCCTGAAGTTCCTCTACCGCGCTGGCGGGCGGCCGGTGACGCGCCAGACCCTGCTGAACGAGGTCTGGGGCTACAATGCCGCGGTCACCACCCACACGCTGGAGACGCATGTCTACCGGCTGCGGCAGAAGATCGAACCGGATCCCACGCAGGCCCGCCTGCTGGTGACCGAGAGCGGCGGCTACCGGCTCGACGCCGCCGCCTGAAGGCGGTCGGGCTCTGGCATGATGTCCCGTCGATGAACCAGGCCGCGCCCATTCCCTTCACCCTGGGCACCGCGCCGCCCCGGCTGGCGGTGCCGGCGGGGGCTGTCGATTGCCACCACCATGTCTATGACCCCGCCTGGGCGGTGGTGCCCGGCGGGCGCGCGCATCCGGCCGCCCGCCTGGAAGACCATGCGCGGCTGATGCGGCGCCTCGGCGTCACGCGGCAGGTGCTGGTGCAGCCTTCCTCCTACGGGTTCGACAATGATGGCCATCTGGCGGCTCTGGCCGAGGCAGGCCCGCGCGCGCGCATGGTCGCGGTGGTGCCGGCCGATGCGCCCGCAGGGCAGCTCGCGATGATGGCGGCGGCCGGCGTGGTGGGCGCGCGCGCCAACCTGGTGCAGGGCCTGCCGCTCGGCCCGGCCGATGTGGCCCCGCTTGCCCGGCGGCTGGCGGACCTTGGCTGGCACCTGCAGGTTTTTGCGCATGCGGCGCAGATCGCCGCGCTGGCCCCGGTGCTGAGCGCCTGCCCCTGCCCGGTGGTGTTCGACCATTTTGCGCAACTCCCCCTGACCGATTGGGCGGCGCATCCGGCCTGGGGCGTGGTGGTCGACCTGCTGCAGGCCGGGCGCGGCTGGGTGAAGCTGTCGTCACCCTATAGCCTCGACCAGGCGAAGCCGGCCGCGATTGCCCGCCTGGCGCGCGCGCTGGTGGCGGCCGCCCCCGAGCGGATGGTGTGGGGCACCAATTGGCCGCATCCGAATGCGACGGCGATCCCCGACGATGCGGCGCTGCTCGACCAGCTGGCCGACTGGGCCTCGCCAGCCCAGGCCGAGGCCATCCTGGCGACAAACCCGGCGGCGCTCTACGGTTTCAGCCGGTGACCAGCCGCGCCGCCACCAGCGCGGCCAGCCCCGCCAGCATCGCCGGCAGCAAGCGCCGGCCGCCCAGCAGATAGGCCGCGGCGCCGGCGGCCACACCCGCGGCCCGCGCCGCGTCGGGAATGGTCGCCAGCAGCCCCGCCGGTGCCACCAGCGCCAGGGTCACGAAAGCCGCCAGCGTCGCGATCGACACGGCGGAGGCCCAGGCGATCAGCGGATGATCCGGGCGCAACACCCCGCCCAGCGCCAGCCCGGCCACGCGCAGCCCAAACCCGGCGAGGCCCGTCGCCAGCAGCGCCAGGTCGGCCGGGCTCACCGGCGCGCGGCCAGGAAGGCCGCGGTGCCGCCAACCAGCCCGGCCAGCGGCAGCGCCCAGGGGCCAAGCGCCGGCCAGAGCGCCAGCGGCGCGGCCAGCACGCCGCCAACCACGGCACCCCGCACGCCCGGCCGCCCCAGGTCGCCCGCCAGCAGCAGCGCGAAATAGAGCGGGTTGGTGAACAGCAGCGCCGCCCGCCATTCAATCGGCAACGCCGGGGCCGCCACATGCCCGGCCCAGGTGCCCGCCATGCCGATGCCCCAGCTCATGGCCGAGAAGCCAAGGAACCATGGCAGCCGCGCGGCTTCGGGCAGCATGGGCAGGCGGCGCATGCCCGCCGCCCAGCAGGTGACGGCGATGAAGGGCAGGGCCAGCCAGCGCCGGCCGCGACTTGGCCCGAGCAGCGGCGCCAGCGCGATCGACATGGGCAGGAAGCGCGCATTGGCCGCCGTCGCGGCGATGCTGGCCGGCAGCGCGCCGGCGCCGGCCATCTGCACCAGAACAAGCTGGCCGGCCATGCCATAGACCAGGCCGGAGGCCGCCAGCGCCCAGCCAAGGCCGAGCCCCGCCTCCGCCGCCGCTGCCCCGAAGGCCACGAAAGTGGCCGCCATGGCCAATGCCGGCGCGCCGGCCGCTTCCCGCAGGCCGGCGCCCCAGCCCGCCATGGTCAACCCTTGATGCGCGCGACCGTGGCGGTGGTGCTTTGGCCGGGGAGCAGCTGCGCCAGCCGCACCACGCCCCCCCAGCCATGCAGCAGATCGGCGCCCACCACCGTCTCGACCGTGTAGTCGGCGCCCTTCACCAGCACGTCCGGCCGCACGGCGCGGATCAGGTCGAGCGGCGTATCCTCGTCGAACACCGTCACCAGATCGACCGAGGCGAGCGAGCCGAGCACGGCGGCGCGCGCGGCCTCACCCTGGATCGGTCGGGCTGCGCCCTTCAGCCGCTTCACGCTGGCATCGGAATTGAGGCCCACGACCAGCCGGTCGCACCAGCCGCGCGCCTGTTCCAGCAGGTGCACATGGCCGGGATGCAGCAGGTCGAAGCAGCCATTGGTGAAGCCGATGCGCCAGCCCCGGCGGCGCCAGCGTTCCACCTGCTCGATCGCGGCCGCGCGGGAGACCACCTTGCGCAGCGCGCCGCGCTCGGGCGTCAGCGCTTCCAGCAGGTCGCTTTCGCGCGCGACGGCGGTGCCGACCTTGCCCACCACGATGCCGGCCGCGATGTTGGCCAGCCGCGCCGCCACCGGCAGGGGAAGCCCGGCCGCGAGACCCGCCGCGACCACGGCCACCACCGTATCGCCAGCGCCGGAGACGTCATGCACCTCGGCCGCCTCGGCCGGGAAGTGCCGCACGCCCTTGGCGTCCAGCAGGCTCATCCCATCCTCGCTGCGGGTGACCAGCACGGCGCCGAAGCGGTGCGTGTCGCGCAGCAGGGTGGCGGCGGCCACCACCTCCTCCTCGGTGTCGGTCGGCAGGCCGGTGGCCTGTTGCAGTTCCCTGCGGTTCGGCGTCACCAGGTCGGCGCCGGCATAGCGGGCATAGTCGGTGCCCTTCGGGTCCACCACCACGCGCCGCCCGGCGCCATGCGCGGCCGCGATCAGTCGGGCGCAGGTGTCGCCGGCCAGCACACCCTTCGCATAGTCGGACAGCACCATCACGGTGGTGGCAGCCACGGCATCGGCGGCAATCCGCACCAGCCGCTCGGCCAGCCGCACATGGATCGGGCCCGCGGATTCATGGTCGGCGCGCAGCAATTGCTGGCCCGAGGCGACGAAGCGCGTCTTGACGGTGGTGGCGCGGCCGCCCTGTACCAGCAGCCAGGGCTCGACATTCGGCTGGCCGCCGATCAGCCCGGTCAGGTCGCTGCCGGCCTGATCGTCGCCTACGACGGACACGAAGGCGACGGCCGCGCCAAGCGCCGTCAGGTTGCGCACCACATTGCCGGCGCCGCCGGGCATGGCGACCTCGCGCTCAACGGCGATGACGGCCACCGGCGCTTCCGGGCTGACCCGGCTGACCTGGCCGTACACGTAGCGGTCGAGCATCGCATCGCCCACCACCAGAACGCTGCCACGTCGGAGGTTGCGGATGGCATCCGCCAGATCCCCCAAGGGAATCTCCGGGTTTGGCCGGTCGGCGGGCGCTGGGCCTTGCATCATCTATCGCTAGCCCAACCGCCCGTCGTCGCGCAAGGAGGGGGGAAGCGCTGGCGCATCAGCGCCCGCGTCGCGGGAATTTCAGAGTGTTCGCGCCCGGCACCACAAGCCGGCTGGTCCAGACTGTGATCAACAGAGGTTGATCACAGTCTAGCCCTTTCCGAGAGGCTGATTCACCCCTTTGGTGATTCCATCAAAGGCGATCAGCCTCTAGCAGGCTGCGGAAAGCCGGGATGGGTCGGCTGCGCGGCGCCTTTCCGCGCAAGATGCGTCCGACGAATTGCGACGATGAACCATATCGTGGCGCCGTGCCGTCCTCTTTTTTAAACGAAAATTCGCTCGCGCATCCTCGACCACCCGCTTTTCCGCAGCCTGCTAGGCGACCAGGAAGCCGATCCTGTCGGCCTCCAGCACGGCGCAGGTCAGGTCGCCGCCGAACACCGCGCCGGTGTCGATCCCGATCCGCCAGCGCGTCACCTCGGGCGCCGGGCAGGGTGTGTGGCCATGCACCACCACCGCCGGCAAGGGGCCGCGATGGTGCAGGAAGGTCTCGCGGATCCAGAGCAGGTCCGCCCGCTGCTGCGCCGCCAGGGGCAGGCCGGGGCGAATCCCCGCATGGGCGAAGAAATATCCGCCGCAGACGAAGCGGTCCGGCAGGCCACGCAACCAATCCAGATCGGCCTGGGGAAACTGCGCCCAGGCGGCACGGTCACGCGGATCGATGCCCCAGCTGCGCAGCGCCTGCCAACCGCCATTGTCGAGCCACAGCGCCCGCACATCGGGCGTCGCGGCGGGGTTGAGCGCGGCCAGCAGCATCTCCTCATGGTTGCCGATCAGGTTCACCGCCTCGATCCCGGCGGGCGGCGGGGCGGCCAGCGCCGCCAGGACGGCGCGGCTATCCTCGCCACGGTCCACATAATCACCCAGTTGCAACCGGATGGCGCGCGCCACCGGCCGCGCCGCGGCATCCGTCGCGATCAGCGCATGCAACCGGGCCAGGCGATCCGCGCAGCCATGCACGTCGCCGATGGCATAGATCCGCGTGCCGGGCGGCAAGGTGGCCGGCGCTAAGGCTTCGTCAATCATCATGCGGCGAGCATAGCAGGTGGCGACGCGACGCGCGCCGTCGGAGAGATCAGCTTGTCCCTGGCCCAGACCCCATTGCGCCCGGCAGCGGAGGCGCCCTTGCAGGCGGCGATTCGCGCCGCGCTGCATGCCGGGCAAGGCCGCGTGGCGGTGCGGCTGGGCGCGCCGCCGCCTCACCAGGCACGGCTGCTGCGCGGCCTGTTGCTGGAGGGGGCCTTGGCCTGCGGCGGCCAGGTGGTGGAAGGCCCGGATGGCGACCTGCTGCTGGTCGGCGCGGAAGCGGCGCGCGGCGCGCGACTGGCCGCCATGCTGGAGAAGCTGCTCAGCGCCAGCACCATGGTCTATTCGCTCGATCGCGACATGCCGGCGCTGCGCAGCTATGCCGCCGGCGAGCTTGCGGGCGGCGCGCCAGACCTTCCCGGCCTGGATGATTGGCTGGCGGAGGTGCCGCTGCTGCCGCTGGTCGCGCGCACCACCGGCACGCGTCCGCCGCCCGATGCCGGCCCCGCGGTGCCCGCCTTCCTGCGGGTGACCATCGCGCGCGCCGCGCTCGCACGGCGCCTGGGTGCGCTGTCGGCGGATGGGGATCTGCTGCAGCACGCGGCCGGTCGCCTGGCCGAACGGCTGCTGCTGGCCATGGCCGATCCCGCCCAGGCGCAGGCCCTGTTCGGGCAGCGCCCGCCCGGGGCCGCCCTGCACCTGGCCCTGCCGCCGGCCGCGCTGACCGACCTGGTGCCCGGCGGCAGCGGCGGCGCCCGCGCCAACCGGAACCGGCTGGTCGCCAGCTGCGATGCCGCCGACCTGGCCGCGCCCGAAGCGCTCATCACGCGCCGCGCCGCCTTGGCGGCGCGCGGCTGGGCGCTGGAGCTGACCGGGTTCGACGCCCTGCTGCTGCCGCTGCTGGCGCCCGAGCGGCTGCCGGCCGACCTGTTGCGCGTGACCTGGTCGCCGGCTTTGTCGGGCCCGGCGGCGCGGGCGGCGTTGGCACGGGTCGATCCCGGCGCCATCCTGCTGGCCGGCGTCGATTGCGCGGCAGCGCTCGATTGCGCGCGCGGCCTCGGCGTGGCGGCGATCGAGGGCAGCATCGCGGACGCCGCCTTCGCGGCAACCCGCGCATGAGTGAGATCCATGAGGTCGACCGGCGCACCGGCGCCCGCGCCGCGGCCGAGCTGGCCCAGCTGGTGCGCGAGACGGTGGCCGCCGGCGTGGCGCGCCAGGTGCTGCACCTGCGGATTGGGTCGCTCGCCCCCGAATTCCGCCGACCGCACCATCAGCGCCTGCTGCGCGACGCGCTGGAACCGCTGATGGCCGCCGGCCGCACCCGCATCTTCGACCTGCCGAATGGCGATGTGGTCGCGGTCGCGCCACCGCCCGCGCTGGCGCTCGAAACCGCGCGCCGCGCCCTGGCCCGCGCGCTGGACGTGGCGGCGGATGAGGTGGTGCTGGCGCTCCGCCTGCCCGAGGAGGCGGCGCAGCTGCTGGCCGCCACCAGCGACAGCCTGGGCCTGGAGCCCCCTGCCCCGCCGGCCCCCGCCGCGCCAACCATGCCCGCGGGCACGCGCCTGACCAGCCTGCAGCTGCATCAGGCGGAGCTGGCGATGGCGCAGGCCGACCTGGCCCCCTTCATCCGGGCGCAGGGTGTCTGCGCGCTGGATCCCGAAGGCGGGCCGGCGCGGCTGCTCTGGCAGGACCGACGCATCGCCTGGCCCGCCCTGGCCGCCGCCCTTCTGCCCGGCGTGTCCCTGGCCGAGGGCCAGCCCCTCGCCCGTCGCCTGGCCCGCACGGCCGAGGCACGCATGCTGGCCGAGCTGGTCCGCCCCCGCGTGCTGAGCGAGTGGCGGCCCGTCGGGCTGCGGCTGGCCCCGGCCACCCTGCTGTCGCCGGCTTTCGGTCGCTTCGAAGCGGCCCTGCCGGCTGGCCGGCGCGAGACGGTGACGATCAACCTGGACGCCACCGCGCTGCTGGGCGACCCGGCCGGTTTCCTCGCCGCGCGCGACCTGGCCCGGTCCAAGGGCTTCCGCCTGGCCCTGGAGGTGGGCAGCGTTGGCCTGCTCGGCCTGATGCCGGCGCTGGCCGCCGAGATGGATGTGCTGCGCCTGCCCTGGAGCCCCGCCTTGCCGGCCGCGCCGCCGCAGGCGCTGTCCTTGATTCTGGGCGGTGCGCAGCGGCTGCTGCTGACCGAGGTGGACCGCCCCGCCGCCATCGCCTGGGGGTGGGAGGCCGGGATCGGCATGTTCCAGGGGCCGCTCGTGGAAAAGCGACGCTGACGGGTAGCCGCCGCCGATAGCGGCCCATAACCTCGGCACCCGATAGCCGGGGAGCCGAGCTTGACCGCCACAAGCAACCCCGCGATGGCGCCGCGGCACGTGATGCTGGTGCTCGGCACGCGGCCGGAAGCCATCAAGATGATGCCGGTGCTGCTGGCGCTGCGCGCCCGGCCGGGCTTGCGGGCGACGCTCTGCGCCACCGGCCAGCATCGCGCGCTGCTGGACCAGGTGCTGGCCGCCTTCGACGCCGGCTGCGACATAGATCTCGGCCTGATGGCGCCGGCCCAGACGCCGGCCGACCTGACGGCGCGCATCCTGCTGGCCTTGGGGCCGGTGCTGGCCGCCGCGCGGCCGGACCTGGTGCTTGTGCATGGCGATACCACCACGGCGCTGGCCGCCGCGCTGGCAGCCTTCCATGCCGGCATCCCGGTCGGGCATGTGGAAGCCGGCCTGCGATCGCAGGATCTGACGCAACCCTTCCCCGAGGAGTTCCACCGCGTGGCGGTGGATGCGCTGGCCAGGCTGCGCTTCGCGCCGACCGCGGCGGCGGCGGCCAATCTGCGCGCCGAATACAACCGGCAGGCGCATATCCTGGTCACCGGCAATACCGGCATCGATGCGCTGCTCGGCATGGCCGCGCGGCTCAGCAGCGATGCGGCCTTCCGCGCGCGGGAAACCGCCGCCCTGCCGCCGATCCCAGCCGGGGCGCGCCTGATCCTGGTGACAACGCATCGGCGCGAGAATCTGGGCGAGGGGCTGGTCCGCATCGCCGCCGGCCTGGCCGCGCTGGCGGCGCGGCCGGATGTGGCGCTGGTCGTGCCGCTGCATCCGAACCCGGCCGTGGGCCCGGTACTGGCGCGGCTGCTGGACGGGCATGCCAACATCCATCTGGTGCCGCCGCTGACCTACCCGCAGATGGTGCACCTGATGGGCGCCGCCACCCTGCTGGTCACCGACAGCGGCGGCTTGCAGGAGGAAGGGCCCGCGCTCGGCAAGCCCGTGCTGGTGCTGCGCGAGGTCACCGAGCGGCCGGAAGCGCTTGCCACCGGCCTGCTGCGGCTGGTCGGCACCGATCCGGCAGCGCTGCTGGCCGAGGCCAGCCGGCTGCTGGACGATCCGGCGCTTTATGGCAGGCTGGCCCGGCCGGCCTTCCCCTATGGCGATGGGCGGGCGGCCGAGCGGATCGTGGATGCCATCGAAGGTTGGGGGGCGGCATGAGCAAGGTTTGCGTCGTCGGCCTTGGCTATATCGGCCTGCCCACCGCCGCGATGCTGGCGGCCCGCGGGCATGAGGTGCTGGGCTGCGACATCGACGCCACGGTGGTGCGCGCGGTGAACGCCGCGCAGCCGCATTTCCGTGAGCCCGACCTCGACATGCTGCTGGCCGCCGCCGTGCAGACCGGGCGGCTGCGCGCCGCCGCCGCGCCCGAACCCGCGGAATTCTTCATCCTGGCCGTGCCGACACCCTTCGCCGCGGGGAATCGCCCCGACCTGACGCATGTGGATGCCGCGGCCGACGCCATCGCGCCGCGGCTCCGCCCCGGCAATGTAGTGATCCTGGAAAGCACCGTGCCGGTCGGCACCACCGAGCGGCTGGCCGCGCGCCTCGCCGCGAGCCGCCCCGACCTGGCGCTGCCACGGCGCCACGCCCCGCCGCCGGATGGCTGCGTCCATGTCGCGCACTGCCCCGAACGCATCCTGCCCGGCAGCATGCTGCGCGAGCTGGTGGAAAATGACCGCATCATCGGCGGCCTCGGCGAAGCCTGCGCCAGCCGCGCCCTGGGCCTTTACGAAAGCTTCGTCCAGGGCCGCACCTTCCTGACCGACAGCCGCACGGCGGAGCTGGTGAAATTGGCGGAGAACGCCTTCCGCGACGTGAACATCGCCTTCGCCAATGAACTCTCCGCGATCTGCGCCGAGCTTGGCGTCGATGTGTGGAAGGCGATCGACCTGGCCAACCGCCATCCGCGCGTTACCATCCTTCAGCCCGGCGCGGGGGTGGGCGGGCATTGCATCGCGGTCGACCCCTGGTTCCTGGTGGACAGCGCGCCGGACGCGGCGCGGCTGATCCGCACGGCGCGCGCGGTGAATGACGCGAAGCCCGGGCAGATGGTGGCGCTCATCCGCGCCCATGCCGCGCGCTTTCGGGCGCCGCGCCTGGCCTGCTTCGGCATTGCCTACAAGGCGGATGTCGATGATCTCCGCCAGAGCCCGGCGCTGGAGATCGTGCAGAGCCTGGCCGAAGCGGGCGAGATGGAGATCCTGGTCTGCGACCCTTGGATGAAGGCGCTGCCGCCCGCGCTCGCCGCATTCCCCGCCGTGCGGCTGGTGGATGCCGAGACGGCGCGCGACGGCGCCGACATCGCGGCCTTCCTGGTCGCCCATCGGCAGTTTCGCCGGTTGGATCGCAGCCTGTTCCTCAACAAGGTCGTGGTGGACGTGGTTGGCCTGATGTCGCGGGACTGACAGGATGGCGCCGCGCGGGTGTAACCTTGCCGTGACTCGCGGCGAAGATCGGGCGGCTGGTGTCGGGTGCAGGGTTGGGAAGGCGTGATGGAATCGATCTACTGGGTGATGGCCTGGGCCTGCCACCGCAAGTGCCGCCACTGCTACGAAGACAAGTTCCGCCCCTATGTGCGTGGCGAGCTGGAGCGCGTGGTGGCCGAGGCCGAGCGGAACACGCCGCGCGTGCTGGCCAATTTGCCGCGCAGCATGATGTATCGCGACCGGTCCGACCCGAACCCGGATGGCAGCTGGCCCGAGAAGGTCGGGCGCATCATCCTCTCGGGCGGCGAGGCGCTGGTCGATCCGGTGCGGGAACGCGTGACCTACAAGGTCATCGAAGGGCTGATGGACCGCTACCGCGATGTGGGTGGCGTGAAGATCATCGTGCAGACCACCGGCGACCTGCTGACGCCCGCCATCCTGCGCGACCTGCTGGCGCGCGGCGTCTGGATGGTGTCGGTGGCCGGCGTCGATGACTTCCATGTCGGCCTGGAAGGGCCCGAAAAGCAGGCCGCCTTCACCCAGCGCCTGACCGAGATGATGCTGGCCGAGGGCATGCACGCCTCCGGCACCAACACCCGCCACCGCGACTGGTTCGCCGAGGATGGGCCGCTATTCTCCTTCTTCGGCGCCACCGACGAGACCTGGATCGGCAAGCTGTGGCCGCGTGGCCGCGCCTGGACCAATGGGCTGTCGCGCGCGACGATCGACGATAATTTCTGCAACCGCTGGTCGGGCGGGCTGAAGTTCCTGAACCATGGGTTCAATGGCGCCGAGGTCTCGATCGAGCCCGATGGCAGCGCCTATCCCTGCTGCATCAAGACCAGGCTGCCGATCGGCAACCTGACCGAGGAACCGCTGATCGGCATCCTGGACAGTCTGCAGGACGATCCGGTCTACCAGGCGATCAATGCAGGCGCGCCGGCGCGCATGGGCCTGGCGCATGGCTGGAGCGAGGCGGATTTCCACGCCAAATGCGCGACCACCGATCCGAAGGGTCGCCCCTACGCGAACCTGTGCATCGGCTGCGACAAGTTCCATGAGGAAGTGCTGGCCCCGCGCCTCGCCGCCGCCCGCGTCCGGCGTCGCGCGGCGGAGCCGGTGCCGGCGGCGTAGCGCCCATGCGCCTGCCGACCCGCCGCGCGCTGCTGGCCACGCCGCTGCTGCTGCCCCTCGCCGCCCGCGCGCAGACGCCGGGCCATCCCTTGCTGTCGGCGCCCTGGGCCGATGTGCTGCGCGCCGCCAGCGGGCGGGCCGTGCAGTTCAACGCCTGGGGCGGGGATGACCGCACCAACGCCCTGATCGCCTGGGCGGCGGCGCGGCTGCGCGCGGCGCACGGCATCGAGCTGCGCCATGTGCGGCTTCGCGACACGGCCGAGGCGGTGGCGCGCGTGGTCGCCGAGAAGGCGGCGGGACGCGCCACGGGCGGCAGCGTCGACCTGATCTGGATCAATGGCCCGAACCTGCTGGCGATGAAGGATCAAGGGCTGCTGTTCGGCCCCGTGCTGGATCGGCTGCCGGCGGCGCGCTTCGTCGACCGCGTGGGCAAGCCTGCGACCATCGTGGATTTCACCGTGCCGGTGGAGGGGCTCGCCGTGCCCTGGCGCATGGCGCAGCTGGTGTTCATCGCCGATTCCGCGCGCGTGCCCGACCCGCCGCGCAGCATGGCGGCGCTGGCCGATTGGGCGCGCGCCAATCCGGGCCGCACCACCCACCCGCAGGCGCGCAACTTCATGGGCGTGACCTTCCTGAAGCAGGCGCTGATCGAACTGGCGCCCGACCCGGCGGCGCTGGCGCGTCCGGTGACCGAGGCCAGCTTCGCCCCCGCCGCCACCGCCCTGTTCGCCTGGTACGATGCGCTGCGGCCCAACCTGTGGCGCCGCGGCCAGCATTTTCCGGAAAGCGGGCCGGCGCAGCGGCCGCTGATGCTGGATGGCGAGATCGACATCTTCGTCAGCTTCAACCCGGCCGAGGCCGCGATCGCCATCGCCAACGGGCAATTGCCGCCAACCGCCCGGCCCTTCGTGCTGGCCGGCGGCACGCTGGGCAATGCCAGCTTCCTCGGCATTCCCTTCAACGCGGCGCAGCCGGCGGCGGCGATGCTTGTCGCGGATTTCCTGCTGTCGGCGGAAGCGCAGGCGCATGCCGCCGATCCGCGCAACCTGGGCGCGCCCACCGTGCTGGACCTGGCCGCGCTGCCGCCCGCCGATCGCGCGCGCTTCACCGCCCTGCCCCGCAGCCCGGCCATCCTGGAGCCCGAGGCGCTCGGCCGCGCGCTGGAAGAACCCCATCCCAGCTGGATGACGCGCCTGACCGCCGCCTGGGAGGCACGGTCGCTGCGCTGATGCTGCGCGCCGCACCCTGGGTGACCACCGCGCTGCTGCTGGGCCCGATCCTGGCGGGGCTGTTCGGCACGTTGCTGCCGGCCTTTGGCTGGCTGCCGGCGCTGGGCGGGAACGGCTTTTCGCTCGACCCCTGGCGGGCGCTGCTGGCAACGCCGGGGCTTGGCCGCGCCGTCGCGTTGAGCCTGGGCACCGGGCTGGCGGCCACCTTGCTGTCCTTCCTGCTGGTGATCGGCTTCTGCGCGGCAACGCAGGGCAGCCGGCTCGCGCGGCGGGCGCAGGCGGCACTCGCCCCCTTGCTGGCGGCGCCGCATGCGGCGCTGGCGGTGGGGTTCGCCTTCCTGGTCGCGCCCTCGGGCTGGCTCGCGCGCGCCTTCTCGCCCTGGGCCACGGGGTGGGAGCGGCCGCCCGACCTCGCCACAGTAAATGATCCCTGGGGCATCGCGCTGGTGGCGGGGCTGATGCTGAAGGAGGCGCCCTATCTGCTGCTGATGGCCTATGCGGGCCTGGGCCAGCTGCGGACGGCCGCCACCATGCGCACGGCGGCCGCGCTGGGCTATGGGCCGGTGGTGGGGTGGCTGAAGCTGGTCTTGCCGCAGCTCTATCCGCTGCTGCGCTTTCCGCTGATGGCGGTGCTGGCCTTCTCGCTCTCGGTGGTGGATGTGGCGCTGATCCTCGGGCCCGGCACGCCGCCCACCCTGGCCGCGCTGCTGCTGCGCTGGTTCCAGGATCGCGACCTGGCGCAATGGTTCCCGGCGGCGGCGGGCGCGGTGCTGTTGCTGGCCCTGGTGCTGGCCGCCATCGCCGCCTGGCAGCTTGCGGCGCGCGGCGTCGCGGCGCTGGGCCGGCGCTGGATCGAGGGGGGCGCGCGCGGTGGCGACGCGCTTGCCCTCAGCGCCGCCGCCATCGCCGCCATGGTGCTGCTGCTGGCGGCAAGCGCTGGCGCGCTGCTTTCCCTGCTGGCCTGGTCCTTCGCCGGCCCCTGGCGCTTTCCGGAGGCGCTGCCCGCTTCCTGGACGCTGGCGACCTGGGGCGCGCAGCTGCCCGGCCTCGCCGGGCCGGCGCTGACGACGCTGGGGCTTGGCCTGGCCAGCACCGCCATCGGCCTGGTGCTGGTGCTGGCCTGCCTGGAGGCAGGCCGGCGCAGCGGCCCCTCCCGCCTGCTGGCCGCCAAGTGGCTGCCCTTGCTGCTGCCGCAGATCGCCTTCCTGTTCGGCTGGCAGGTGGCGCTGGTGCGGCTTGGGCTCGACGGGTCCTGGCTGGCGCTGATCTGGACCCATCTGTTGTTCGTGATGCCCTATCTGTTCCTGACGCTCGCCGATCCCTGGACGGCGCTGGACCCGCGCCATGCCCGCAGCGCCGCGGCACTCGGCGCCGGGCCTTGGCGGGTATTCTTCGCCGTCACCTGCAAGCTGATGCTGCGCCCGCTGCTGGCGGCTGCCGCCGTCGGGTTCGCCGTCTCGACCAGCCTTTATCTGCCCACCCTGTTCGCAGGGGCCGGGCGGGTGGCGACGCTGGCCACCGAGACGGTGGCGCTGGCCGGCGGCGCCGACCGGCGGGTGCTGGGCACCACCGCCGCCTTGCAGGCTGTGCTGCCGCTGCTGGCCTATGCGCTGGCGGTGGCGCTGCCCGCCTGGCTGCACCGCAACCGCGCCGGGATGCGCCCGGCATGAATGGTGGCGTCGCAAGCCTGCGGATCGAGGCGCTGGACATCTGGCTGGCCGGCCGGAAGCTGCTGGCCTGCCCGGCGCTGGAGGTGCCCGCGGGCCAGGTGCTGACGGTGATGGGCCCCTCCGGGGCGGGCAAATCCACCCTGCTCGCCTTCCTGTCCGGCGCGCTGGAGCCGGCCTTCACCGCCACCGGCCGCGTCTGGCTGGACGGGGTGGAGGTGGGGCGCCTGCCCGCCGCGCGCCGGCGCATCGGCCTGCTGTTCCAGGATGATCCGCTGTTTCCGCATCTGTCGGTTGCGGGGAACCTTTCCTTCGGCCTGCCGGCCACGGTCCGCGGTCGCGCTACCCGCACCGCGCGGATTGCCGCGGCGCTGGACCAGGCGGAAATGCCGGGCTTCGGCCCGCGGGACCCGGCGACGCTGTCGGGCGGGCAGCGGGCGCGCGTGGCGCTGCTGCGCGCCCTGCTGGCCGAACCCCGCGCGCTGCTGCTGGACGAGCCCTTCAGCCGGCTGGACGCGGCGCTGCGCGGCCGGGTGCGGGACTTCACCTTCGCCCGCATCCGCGAAGCCCATATCCCGGCGGTGCTGGTTACGCACGATCCCGCCGATGCCGAGGCGGCCTGCGGCCCTGTGCTGCAGTTGCACCAGGGGCAGTTGGCGCCGGGCTGGACGGGGGGCGCCGGGTGCGGTTGAAGCGCCCGGCCAACCAAGGCCAGGAGCAAGCCCATGAATCCCGAGACCAAGTCGGCGCTGGAAGGCGTCACCACCGCGACGCTCACCACCGTGCTGCTGAAGAAGGGCGTGCGCTTCTGCTATATCGCCGGCTCGCGCCCGCTGGTGGCGGGTGCGGCGAAGCGCATCGTGGGGCCGGCCTTCACGCTGCGCTTCACGCCGACGCGCGAAGATTTGGCGACCGTCGATAGCTGGGCCTCGCCCACCTCCACCCGCGCCGCGATCGAGGCGATGCCGGCCGGCGCCGTGGCCGTCGCCGACGCGCGCGGCTGCACCGATGCCGGGATCTTCGGCGACATACTGTGCGCACGCATGGCGGTGAAGGGTGTGGCCGGGCTGGTGACGGATGGTATGGTCCGCGACGGCGCCGGCGTGATCGGCACCGGCCTGCCGGTGTTCTGCCAGGGCTATGTGGCGCCGGCTTCGGTGGCCGCGCTGAACTTCGTGGGCTGGCAGGAGGTGATCGGCTGCGGCGGCGTCACCGTGGTGCCGGGCGACATTGTGGTGGCTGACCAGGATGGCGCGGTGGTGATCCCGGCCGCGCTGCTGGACGCGGTGACCGAAGCGGCGGTGGAGCAGGAGCGGCTGGAAGCCTGGATCATGAAGGAAGTGGGCCGCGGCCTGCCGCTGCCCGGTCTCTATCCGGCGAATGCCGAGACGAAGGCACGCTATGAGGCCGACAAGGCCGCCGGCCGGGCGTGATCGACGGTTCGGCCGGGGTGCGCCTGCCGCGCAACCTCGGCCGGCGCCGCGCGGCGATGCTGGAATTGATCGGCATCGCCACCGTCGGCGACCTGCGTGCGAGCGCGCCGGTTGCCGCGTTCAGGCGATTGCGGTTGCACGGCGCGCAAGCCTCGCTCGCCCTGCTTTGGGCGATGGCAGCCGGGCTGCAAGGGCGGGACTGGCGCAGCCTGACCGGGGTGGAGAAGCGCGCCCTGCTGGACGCGCTGCAAGTGTAGCGCGGCGCCCTACTTCGCCGTGCTCAGATGTTCCTGCAACGACCGCGCGCCGGCCGGCGTCCAGCCATTTTCGCGGGTCAGCGAGGGGTCGAGGCAGACCACCTCCTCGAACTCGTTCACCGCGTCGATCTCGGTGCCCATGGCGATGTTCGTCGTGCGCTCCAGGATGCATTCCAGCACCACCGGCACCTGGTGCTCGTCCATCAGCGCCTCGGCGCGCGCGAAGGCGTCCTTGAACTCGTTGGGCGACTTCACGCGGATGGCCTTGCAGCCCAGCCCCTCGGCCACCGCCACATGGTCCACGCCATAGCCCGGCACCGCATCCGGATCATCGGTCGTGTTGATGTTCTCGAAGGCCAGGCTGACCTCGAAATCCATCTGGAAGCCGCGCTGCGCCTGGCGGATCAGGCCGAGATAGGAGTTGTTCACCACCACATGCAGGTAGGGCAGCTTGTGCTGGGCGCCCACGGCCAGCTCCTCGATCAGGAACTGGAAATCATAGTCGCCGGACAGCGCCACGATCTTCCGCTCGGGATCGGCCGCGCGCACGCCGAGTGCGGCCGGCAGCGTCCAGCCCAGCGGGCCGGCCTGGCCGCAATTGATCCAGTTGCGCGGCTGGTACACGCGCAGCATCTGCGCGCCCATGATCTGGCTGTTGCCGATCGTGGTGACGTAGCAGGTGTCGCGGCCGGCATGGTCCAGCATTTCCTCGAACACCCGCTGCGGCTTCAGCGGCACCTCGTCGAAATGGGTCCGGCGCAGCATGGTGCGCTTGCGATGCAGGCAGGCCTCGGACCACACGCCGCGATCCTTCAGCGTGCCGAGCGCCTTCATCTCGGCCGCCACCTCGACCAGCAGCGCCAGCGCCGCCTTGGCATCGGAGGTGATGCCGAAATCGGGGCCGAACACGCGGCCGATCTGCGTGGGCTCGATATCCACATGCACGAACTTCCGGCCGGCCGTGTACTTCTCGATGCTGCCGGTGTGGCGGTTCGCCCAGCGATTGCCGATGCCCATCACGAAGTCGGATTGCAGGAAGGTGGCGTTGCCGTAGCGGTGGCTTGTCTGCAGGCCGACCATGCCGGCCATCAGCGGATGATCGTCGGGGATGCAGCCCCAGCCCATCAGCGTTGGGATCACCGGCACGCCGGTGATCTCGGCGAACTGCACCAGCAGGTCGCAAGCGTCCGCATTGATGACACCGCCGCCCGCCACGATCAGCGGCTTCTCGGCCTGCTGCATCATGGCGATCGCGCGTTCGATCTGCTTGCGCGTCGCGGCCGGCTTGTAGGGAACCAGCGGCTCATAGGTGTCGATGTCGAACTCGATCTCGCCCAGCTGCACATCCACCGGCAGGTCGATCAGCACGGGCCCGGGGCGGCCGCTGCGCATGATGTGGAAGGCCTGCTGGAACACCTGCGGCACCAAGGCGGGCTCGCGCACCGTCACCGCCCACTTGGTCACCGGCTTGGCGATGGATTCGATGTCCACCGCCTGGAAATCCTCCTTGTGCAGCTTGGCGCGCGGCGCCTGGCCGGTGATGCACAGGATCGGCAGGCTGTCCGCCTGCGCCGTGTAGAGGCCGGTGATCATGTCGGTGCCGGCGGGGCCGGAGGTGCCGATGCAGACCCCGATATTGCCAGCCTTGGCGCGGGTATAGCCATCCGCCATGTGGCTCGCACCCTCGACATGGCGCGCCAGGATATGGCGGATGCCGCCATGCGCACGCATCGCCGAGTAGAAGGGGTTGATCGCCGCCCCCGGCACGCCGAAGGCGCAATTCACGCCTTCGCGCGCCAGCACCAGCACCGCCGCATCCACTGCCCGCATCCGCGCCATCGCATTGATCTCCGTTTCCTGGACGGCGCGCAGATAGCGACGGACGCAATAAGATTTCAATTTTCCCGAAAAAGGCTTTCGCCGCTTGAGTGGAAAATTTTACTGCACTGAAAAATATCGATATTCCGATTTCCGTTGACGCCGAGCCGCCACAAAACGGAAAAAGAATTCGGAGGAAACATCCCATGCCAGACCCAGGGCCACGTCGCCGTGGCCGCCCACGCGCCCAGCCGGAACCCGCCGTGGCGACGGAAGCGCCGCTGCATTCGCTGGATCGCGGGCTGGCGCTGCTCGGCACGCTGGCCGCGGCCGATGGGCTGACGCTCACCGAAGCCGCGGCCCGCGGCGCGCTGCCTTTGTCCACGGCGCATCGCATGCTGCTGACGCTCAGCCATCGCGGCCTGGTCGAATTCGACCCCGCGCTGCAGCGCTGGTCGATTGGCGTCGAGACCTTCCGCATCGGCAGCGCCTTCCTGCGGCGGCGCAAGCTGGTCGATCGGGCGCTGCCAGCGATGCAGGCGCTGATGGCCGACACCGGGGAGACAGCAAACCTGGCGGTGGCCGAGGAAGATGGCGTGGTGTTCGTCTCGCAGGTGGAAAGCCATGAGACGATCCGCGCCTTCTTCCGCCCTGGCACGCGGGCGCTGTTCCATGCGTCGGGCATCGGCAAGGCGATCCTGGCGCATCGGCATCCGGCGCAGGTGGCGGCCACGCTGAAGCGCGCCGGCCTGCCCCGCTTCACGCCCCACACCTGCACCACGATCGAGGCGCTGGCCGAGAATCTGCGCCGCATCCGCGCCGAGGGTCACGCGGTGGATGATGAGGAACGCAACCTTGGCATGCGCTGCGTGGCGGCGGCCATCTTCGATGAAGCGGGGGCGGCGATCGCCGGGCTGTCGATCTCCGGCCCGACGGTGCGCGTGACGCCGGAACGGGTGGCCGAGATCGGCGCGCAGGTGCGCGCGGCGGCGGCGCAGGTGACGCACGCGATCGCCGGCCGGGTGCGGGGGGATTAGGGAAAAGGGCGCTTGACCCGCCGTCGCGCCCGGGGCAGGGCTGGGGCGGCCAACCCCTCGGCGAGCGGACACAGACATGCGCGCGATCTTCATCATGATCAAATGCGAGATGGGCCAGGCCTATCGCGTCGCCCGCCAGATGGCGGACGAGATCGAGACGCTGAGCGAGATGCACTCGATCAGCGGCCAGTATGATCTGATGGGGAAGTTCTACCTGCCGGCCGAACAGGATATCGGCCTGTTCGTGGTCGAGCGCGTGCAGGCCGTGCCCGGCGTGAAGGACACCTACACGGTGCAGACCTTCAACGCCTTCTCCGGCGCGCGCGGGTAGGCCTGCCACCCTCCTGCCGCGAAGGCGCCGCGGCGGCACCATCGCGGCCCGGCATCCTTCGGCGGATCGGAGGATTCGCGCCATGCGCCGCCTGCTTCTGCCCCTCGCCCTTGCCGCCACCCTGCTGACGGCGGCCTGCCAGAACCCGGATGGTTCCTTGAATGTCCCGGGCACGCTGGCGCTCGGCGCCGGCGCGGTGATCGCGGGGATTGCCCTGTCGCAGCCATCGTCGCGCAGCTCCGGCTATCGCGGGCGTCAGGGCGGGCATTGGGGCGGCCATCGGGGCGGATCCAGCCACGGCTATAACCGTGGCCATGGCGGCTTCTATGGCCGCCACCCTGGCTACCGGAGCTGGTAGTCAGGCCCCGTCAAGGAAGCCCTGCATCGCCGAGATCGGCGCCGCCGCCCTGAGCTTCGCCAGATCGGGCACCGGCCGGCCGAGCGTGGCGTCGCCCGCCAGCGCCGCCTCCAGCGCCGCGGCCGCGGCGATGACCAGCGCATCGCCGCCGCGGGGTCCCACGATCTGCAACCCGAAGGGCATGCCCGCCTCATCCACGCCCAGCGGCAGGCTGATCGCCGGGTGGCCGACCAGCGTCACCGCATAGGCCAGCGCCAGCCAGTGGAAGTAGCTCTCGGTCGGTCGCCCGTCGATTTCCGTCGGGTACCATTCGGACCAGGGGCGCGGGCTGATGGTGATGGCGGGCGTCAGCAGCAGATCATGGTCGGCGAAGAAGCGCTGCCAGCCGCGGTAGATGCGCGTCTGCTCGGTGAAGGCCATCGCCACATCCGGCATGCCATAGGCCAGCCCCTCGGCCACGTTGGCGCGCACGATGGCGCCCACATCCTGCGGCCGATCGCGCACCTTGGTGGCATGGGCGGCCACGAAGTTGGTGGCGCGCAGCACGCTGAAAGCCTGGTTGGTGCCGCTGCAATCCGGATGCGCCTGCGCCATCCGGCCGAACAGCGGGGCGATGGCGGCGACCCGCGCGGCGAAGACGCGGGCGATGTGGCTCTCCGTCGGTGCGAAGCCGAGGTCGGGGGACGCCGCGACGCGCAACGACGCCAAATCGACCGGCCGCGGCACCCCAAGGTCGCGCTCGCCCCGCCGAACCGCCCGCCCGTGCAGCGTATAGGCCAGCGGGTCGCGCGCATCATCGTCGGCCATCACGCCCAGCATCAGGGCCAAATCCGGCACGGTGCGCGCCATCGGCCCCAGCACCGGCAGGGGTGACCAGCCCACCCCCTTGCGCTCCGACGGCACCAGCCCCGGCGAGGGCCGGTAGCCCACGATCCCGTTGAAGGCGGCCGGGTTGCGCAGGCTGCCGCCGACATCGCTGCCCGACGCCAGCGGCACCATCCCGGTGGCCAGCGCCACGGCCGATCCGCCGGAACTACCCGCCGCCGAGCGCGCCGGGTCGAAGGCATTGCCCGTGGCGCCATAGACCGGGTTGCGGGTGTTGGCGCCCGCGCCGAATTCCGGCGTGTTGGTCTTGCCGAGCACGATGCCGCCGGCGCCGCGCAGTCGCGCCACCATCCCCTCATCGGCCTGCGGCACATGGTCGGCGAAGATCGGGCTACCGAAGGTGGAGCGGAGCCCGGCGGTTTCCTCCAGATCCTTGATGCCGATCGGCAGGCCGGCCAGCGTGCCGAGGCAATCGCCGCGCATCATCGCCGCCTCGGCACCGCGCGCCGCTTCCTGGGCGCGCTCCAGATCAAGCGCCACCATGGCGTTCACCGCGCCATTCACCGCCCCGATGCGGGTGAGGCAGGATTGCAGCAATTCCACCGGCGACAGGCGCTTCTGGCCCATCTGCCGGCGCGCCTCGGTGGCGGTCAGGTCACAAGGCTCGGTCATCTGCCGTCCTCCTCAATAGCCAAGCGCGCAGCCATCCTTGCGCGGATCGGAGCCGCCGATCAGGCAGCCGCGCGCCCGGTCGATCAGGATGGCCTGGCCGCCGCCATGCGGCTTCTCCATCATCTCGATCGTGTGGCCGAGGCCGGCCAGCCGGTCGCGCGCGGCGGCGCTGATGCCACGTTCCAGCTGCAGCTTGCCCAGGCGCGGGAACAGCCGCGGGGCGTCCAGCGCCTCCTGCACATCCAGGCCATAGTCGAAATGGTTGGCCAGGAACCAGGATTGGCCCATCGGCTGGTAGTGGCCGCCCATGACGCCGAAGGGCATCACCGCCTGCCCGCCCTGCATGACCATCCCGGGGATGATCGTGTGCATCGGGCGCTTGCCCGGCGCGATGCAGTTCGGGTGGCCTTCCTCCAGCCGGAACCCGTAGCCGCGATTGTGCAGCAGCACGCCCGAAGCCTCGGCCAGGATGGCGCTGCCAAAACCCTCGAACAGGCTGTTGATGAAGCTGCACGCATTGCCGTCGCGATCGACGACGCACAAATAGACGGTGTCCTTGTGGCGGGCCAGGTCGCTCTCGCCGGCCGGCGGCAGGGTGGCCATCGCCGCATCGTCGCGTACCTGACGCGCCAGCGCATCCAGATAGGCTTCGGACAGCAGGTGCGCGACCGGCACATCGATCTGCGCCGGGTCGGCCAGGAAGGCGTCGCGGTCGCGGTAGGCCAGGCGCGCGGCCTCGACATGGCGGTGCATGCGCAGCGGATCGTCCCAGCTGGCACCAGGGCCCAGCCGCTCGATCAGGCCCAGGATCATCAGCGCGATCAGCCCGGACCCGTTGGGCGGGCACTGGAAGATGTCGAGGCCGCGCCAGCGGCTCTGGATCGGGGTCACGAATTCCGCGCCGGTGGCGCCGGCCGCCAAATCTTCTTCGGTGTGCAGGCCGCCGGCGGCGCGGAGCGTCGCCACCATGTCGGCCGCGACCGCGCCTTCATAGAAGGCGCGCGCCCCGTCGCGGGCGATGGCCCGCAGCGTCGCGGCCAGTTCCGGCTGCACGAAGCGGTCGCCCACGCCAAAGGCCGCGCCATCCTTGAGGAAGCGGCGCGCCGTGGCCGGGTGCTGCGCCAGCTTGGCGGCGCTGCTCGCCCAATCGGCGGCGACCCGTGGCGAGAGGAAGAAGCCCTGCTCGGCCGCGGCGATGGCGGGCGCCAGCAGCGCCGCCATCTCCATCCGGCCATGCGCGGCGTTCAGCGCGCACCAGGCCGAGACGGCGCCCGGGATGGTTACCGAATGCGCCGACTGCGGCGTCATCTCCGTCAGGCCGGCCGCGCGCAGCGCCGCGGGCGTGGCGCCGGCCGGCGCGCGGCCCGATCCATTCATCGCCACCACCTGGCCCGTGCCGGCCGGCGCATACAGACAAAAACAATCGCCGCCGATGCCGGTCGATTGCGGCTCGACCACCGCCAGCATGGCCGCGGCGGCGATGGCCGCATCCAGCGCATTGCCGCCGGCGCGCAGAATATCCAGCGCGGCCAGCGTCGCCGCCGGCATGGAGGTCGCGGCCATGCCGTTGGCGGCGAAGACCGCGCTGCGGCCGGGGCTGTGAAAGTCGCGCTTCATGAATCGTGTCTCTTGGCGATCAGTGGGTCAGGCTGCCGCCATCGACCACCAGGCTGAGCCCGGTGACCATGCGGCTGGCGGGGCTGGCGAGGAAGACGATGGCGCCCATCATATCCTCGACGCTCATGATGCGGCCGAGCGGCATGGCGCGGACCACGCGGGTGCGGAACGCCTCATCGGCCAGCACGCCCTGGGTCAGCGGGGTTTCGACGAAGCCGGGCGCCAGCGCGTTCACGCGGATGCCCATCGGGCCGAGTTCGAAGGCCATCGCCTTGGTCATGCCCTCCACCGCGTGCTTGCTGGCGGTGTAGACGCTGCGATTGGCGCCTGAGACATGGCCGTTGACCGAGGACAGGTTGATGATGGCCCCCCCGCGCCCGGCCGCCACCATGCCCTGCGCCACCGCCTGCGCCACGGTGAACATGGCGCGGATGTTGAGGTCCAGCAGCGCGTCCAGGGATTTGTCCTGCACCTCCAGGAACGGCTCGCGGATATTGGTGCCGGCATTGTTCAGCAGGATGTCGAAGGGCCCGGCCTCGGTGACCAGCGCACGCACGGCGTCCCGGTCCGTCACATCCAGCGGCGCCGCCCGGGCCGACAGGCCGCGCGCGGTCAGCGCCGCTTCGGTCTCGGCCAGTTCGGCCGCGCTGCGGGCGGCCATCACCACCCGCGCGCCGGCGGCCGCCAGCGCCACCGCGCCAGCCCGGCCGATGCCCTTGGAGGCGCCGGTGACCAGGGCTGACAGCCCATCCAGACGGAAGCTTGGGGTTTCGGGAAGCATATCGTCTCCGCGCCACTATTCTTTTCCGTTGCTTGCGCCGGGTAGCCCACTGGCGCAAGGGGGGGCGCCGCCGCCTCTTCCCTGGCCGGCGAACCCGCGCTAATCCGCGCCATGGACCAGATCGACCTCGCCCATTTCGAAAAAGTGGAAGTGCGGGTCGGCACCGTGGTCGATGCGCAGCGCTTCCCCGAGGCGCGCAAGCCCTCCCTCAAGCTCTGGATCGATTTCGGCGGCGACATCGGGGTGCGCCAATCCTCCGCCCAGGTCACCGTGCACTACACGCCAGACCGGCTGATCGGCCGGCAGGTGCTGGCCGTGACGAATTTCCCGCCCCGCCGCATCGCCGGCTTCGAAAGCCAGGTGCTCACCCTCGGCCTGCCGGACGAGAATGGCGAAGTGGTGCTGATCCGCCCCGACATCCGCGTGCCGGATGGCGGCCGCCTTTACTGAGGACAACCCGCCGATGGCGCCACGCTATTACACCGTCACCTGGGACCAGCTGCACCGCGACGCCAAGGCGCTGGCCTGGCGGCTGGTCGACCGGGGGCCCTGGAAGGGCATGGTGGCCATCACCCGCGGCGGGCTGATCCCCTGCGCCATCATCTCGCGGGAGCTGGATTGCCGGCTGATCGAGACGGTGTCGGTCGTGACCTATGATGAGGAAGTGCGCGGCCAGCCGCGGGTGGTGAAGCCGCCCGAGGCAGCGCTGGCGAGCGGCGGCGAAGGCTGGCTGATCGTGGATGATCTGGTCGATACCGGCACCACCGCCCGCGTGGTGCGCGCGATCCTGCCGCGCGCGCATTTCGCGACCGTCTACGCCAAGCCCCATGGCAAGCCGACGGTCGACACCTTCATCACCGAGGTGAGCCAGGATACCTGGATCCTGTTCCCCTGGGACACGGAGCCGCAATTCGTGGAGCCGATCGCCAAGAATCGCGCTGCCGGGGGCAAATAGCCCCCGGTCCACGCCGGGCGGTCAGCCCTTGGCGGCGTCGGTCGGCTTGGTGTCGTTCGCCGGCTCGGGCGGCTTCACCACGCTGGCAATGGTGCCGCGCACCACGGTGACACGGACATTCGGCGCGATCTCGACCTCGATCTCGTCGCTGTCGTCGCGCACCTTGGTGACGGTGCCCAGGATGCCGCCCGAGGTGATGACCTTGTCGTTGCGCTTCAGCGCGCCAAGCATCCCCTTGTGTTCCTTCATCTTCTTCTGCTGCGGGCGGATCAGCAGGAAGTAGAAGACGGCGAAGATCAGGATCAGCGGCAAAAGCTGCATGACGATCGCGGTGGTGCCGCCGGCGGCGGCGTCCTGCGCATAGGCGGGCGAGATGAGCATCGGGGCACATATCCGTGGATTGCGGGGGGAGGAGCGGCAACCTAGCTTCCGCCCCCTTGCCGTCAAGTCAGGTCCGCCGCCCTTGCCCAATCCCTCCCTGCTGCCCACCCTGGTTCGCATCGCCGACGCGCTGGAACGCCTGGCACCGCCACCGCCGGCGCACCCTGATCTCGGCCTGGCCGACGCTTTCGTCTGGCATCCGCTGCCCACGCCGCGCCTGGCACCCGTGCCGCGCGTGGCGGCCGTGGCGATCGACCTGCTGCAAGGTGTGGCGCGCCAGAAGGCGATCCTGACCGAGAATACGCTGCGCTTCGCCCGCGGCCTGCCGGCCAACAACGCCATGCTCTGGGGCGCCCGCGGCATGGGCAAGTCGAGCCTGGTGAAGGCCGCGCACGCCGCCGCCAACGCCGCCCATCCGGGCAGCCTGGCGCTGATCGAGATCCACCGCGAGGATATCCGCACCCTGCCCGAGCTGCTGGCCATTCTGCGCGGCCAGGCGCGGCGCTGCCTGGTCTTCTGCGACGATCTGTCCTTCGAACGCGAGGATGCCGACTACAAGGCGCTGAAATCGGTGCTGGATGGCGGGATCGAGGGGCGGCCGCCGAACGTGGTCTTCTACGCCACCTCCAACCGTCGCCACCTGATGCCGCGCGACATGATCGAGAATGAATCCCGCGGCGCCATCCATGGGCAGGAGGCGGTGGAGGAGAAGGTCTCCCTCTCCGACCGGTTCGGCCTTTGGATCGGCTTCCACAATTGCGACCAGGACACCTACTTCGCGATGATCGAGGGCTATGCGGCGCGCTTTGCCCTGCCGATCACGCCCGAGGAGCTGCGCCGCGCCGCGGTGGAATGGAGTGTGACGCGCGGCGCGCGCTCGGGCCGCGTCGCCTGGCAATTCGTGGCCGACTTGGCCGGGCGGCTCGGCGTCAGGCTGGAGTGAACCTGCCCGGCGGCAGCGGAATCCACTCGCTCTCGCCCGGCACGGTCACGCCGAACCGGTCACGCTCCCAATCCGCGCGCGCCTGCTGGATGCGCTCGCGCGACGAGCTGACGAAGTTCCAATGAATGTAGCGCGGCCCGTCCATGACGGCGCCGCCCAGCAGCAGCAGGCGCGCCCCCTCGGCGCCCGCCTGGATCGCCAGCCGGTCGCCGGCGCGGAACAGCAGCATGCGACCGGCCGTGAATTCCTGGCCGCCCACGCTGACGCTGCCCGACATCACCCAGGCGCCGCGTTCCTCATGCTGGTCGGGCAGCGGCAGGCGGGCGCCGGGGGCCAGGGTGGCATCGGCATAGAACAGGTCGGAGCTGACCTTCACCGGCGCCCGCAGGCCCCAGCCATCGCCGGCGATCAGGCGCAGCGCCACGCCCTCGGCCGCCAGCACCGGCAATTCGGCGCGGCCGGTATGGGCGAAATCGGGCGCCGTCTCCTCCTGCGCGCGGGGCAATGCCACCCAGGATTGGATGCCGGACAGGCGGTGCGTCGCGGCGCGGCGGGCGGCGGCGGTGCGTTCGGAATGCACGATCCCGCGCCCCGCCGTCATCCAGTTCACATCGCCCGGCGCGATGGGCAGGTCGGTGCCCAGGCTGTCGCGATGCTGGATCTCGCCCTCGAACAGGTAGGTCACGGTGGACAGGCCGATATGCGGGTGCGGCCGCACATCCACGCCCTTGCCGGTGAGGAACTCGCCAGGCCCCATCTGGTCGAAGAAGATGAAGGGCCCGACCATCTGGCGTTCCTGCGCCGGCAGGGCGCGCTGCACGGTGAAGCCGCCGATATCGTGGGCGCGGGGCAGCAGCACCGTCTCGAGGCCGGGGGGCAGCGGGTCGGCAGGGTCGGTCATGGCGGCAACTCCGAGGGAGCGCAAAGCATAGCGGCGCGCCACAGCGGGCGCGCATCACCATCCTGGATGGCATTCATCAGGGCGGCGCGGGATAGGCGATGGCGACCACCTCGATCTCCTCCGGCCCGGCCGGGGTCCTCAGCTTGCGCGTATCGCCCACCCGGGCGCCCAACAGCGCGCGCGCCACCGGCGCCACCCAGGAAATGCGCCCGGCCATGCTGTCCGCCTCATCGACGCCGACGATGGTGATGGTGGCCTCGGCATCGTCGGAGGCACGGGCGTAGGTCACGGTGGCGCCGAAGAACACCTGGTCACGCCGGGCCTGGGCGGCCGGGTCCACCACCTGCACGCGCTCGAGACGCTTGCGCAGGAAGCGCACGCGCCCGTCGATCTGGCGCAGGCGGCGCTTGGCGTATTGGTAGTCGGCGTTTTCGGATCGGTCGCCGAGGCCTGCCGCCCAGCTCACCACCTCGACCACCTTCGGCCGTTCATCTTCCCACAGTTTGCGGACTTCCTCGCGCAGCGCGGTGTGGCCGGCGGGGGTCATGTAGAAGGGCGTGCCGGCGGGCAGTCCGGGCGGGCTTTCGAGATCCTCGTCATCGTCATCGGGCATGGCGCGACCCTGCCGGAGGCGAAAGCCGGCCACCAGCCCGGTTCCACCCTCGTGCGCCGGGCATCCGCCGGTTCGCAGGAAACGTCACGCCTCGCCGAGCAAGGTGGCCCGCGCCTCCTCCCAGGAGGCGCGGTCCGGGGCGCAGAGCAGCCCGCCCGACAAATGGTGCGATGCCTCATAGGCGCTGCCGTCGAAGCGCGCGGCATGGCCCCCGGCCTCGCGGTGCAGCAGCCAGCCCGGCGCGTGATCCCAGGGCATCAGCTTGTTGAACAGCAGCAGATGCGCGTGTCCGCTGGCGGCCAGGCGATATTCATGCGCCGCGCAGCGGAAGTTCAGCGTGCCAGCCAGCCTTGGCAGGCGGGCGACGACGCGCGACTTCAAGGGCTCCGGCAGGAAGCCCCAGGACACCGCGCCGACCATCCGCGAGACGGGAACCGGCGCCGCGACGCGCAGATCACCCAGCCTGACGCCGGCCCCATCCTCGACCCAGGCGCCCTCGCCGCGCAGTGCCATCACCGTGTCGTCGCCGAGCGGGTCGTGGATCCAGCCCCCCACCACCTCGCCCTTCACGAAGGCTGCCGCCATGCAGCCAAACAGCGGCACGCCGGCGGCGAAATTCGCGGTGCCGTCGACCGGGTCCACCACGAAGGCAAGGTCGGCGTCGCGCAGCCTGGTCAGCAGCGTGGCATCGGCGGCCGTGCCCTCCTCGCCCACCACAACACAGCCGGGGAAGATCGCGCGCAGCCCGGCTTCGATCACGCGCTCGGCGGCTTCGTCGGCCTCGGTCACCAGGTCGAGCGGGCCGGATTTGGCGCGCACCGAATCGGGCGCCAGCTTGCGGAAGCGGGGCAGGATCTCGGCGCGGCTGGCGTGGCGCAGCAGCGCGGCGACCGCGCCCGACGCCTTGGCATCAAAGCGCATCAGGCACCCTGTTCGAAGCGCGCGCGATTGGCAGGTGTCAGCCGCACGGTCAGCGCGATGGCCTTCGCGCCATCGGTCCGCGCGATCACCTCGCCATTTTCATACAGCCAGGCCAGGCGCGCGCCATCGGCGGTCGAGACCTTCACCTCCATCGTCTCCATCCCGGCCGACAGGCGCGCATCGATGGCGGCGGTCAGCTCCGCCAGCCCCTCGCCGGTCAGTGCCGAGGCGGCGATGGTGCCTGGCATGGCGGGAATGGCGCTGAGCCCGCCGAGCAGGTCGGCCTTGTTCAGCACCTCCAGCACGCGCCCCGGCCAGCCCTCGTCCAGCGTGGGGTTCGGGCCCTCGGCCAGCTCGCCCAGCACGCCCAGCACGTCGGCGCGCTGCGCGCCGGTGTCGGGATGCGCGGCGTCGCGCACATGCAGGATCAGGTCGGCCGCCGCCACCTCCTCCAGCGTGGCGCGGAAGGCTTCCACCAGCTGGGTCGGCAGGTCGGAGATGAAGCCCACCGTGTCGGACAGGATCACCTGCCGGCCGGAGGGCAGGCGGATGGCGCGCATGGTGGGATCGAGCGTCGCGAACAGCTGATCCTGCGCATAGACGGTGGCGCCGGTCAGCGCGTTGAACAGCGTGGATTTGCCGGCATTGGTGTAGCCGACCAGTGCCACCACCGGGCGGGGGATGCGCGCACGCGCATGGCGGTGCAGGCCGCGGGTGCGGCGAACCTGCTCCAGCTCCTTCTTCAGCCGCACCAGCCGTTCGTCGATCAGGCGACGGTCGATTTCGATCTGCGATTCGCCAGGCCCGCCCAGGAAGCCGAAGCCGCCGCGCTGGCGTTCCAGGTGGGTCCAGGACCGCACAAGGCGGGTGCGCTGGTAGGATAGGTGCGCGAGCTCCACCTGCAGCGCGCCTTCGCGAGTGGCGGCGCGTTCGCCGAAAATCTCCAGGATCAGGCCGGTGCGGTCGATGACCTTGGCGCCGAAGGCGCGTTCCAGGTTGCGCTGCTGCACGGGGCTGAGCGCGGCATCCACCACCACCACGCCCACTTCCTGCGCCACCACCGCCTGCTTCACCGTCTCCACCTGGCCCTCGCCGAGCAGGGTGGAGGGGCGCATGGCGCGCAGCGGCAGGATGCCGCTATGGACGATGGTCAGCCCGATCGAGGCGGCCAGGCCCACGGCCTCGGCCAGCTTGGCTTCGGCCGCACGCTGCGCGGCAGCCTCGCCCGGCTGGGCGCGGCCACCCCGCTCATGGGGCAGGATGACGGCGGCGCGGGTCGGCGCCGCCCTGGTGTCCTGGCCGCGGCTGGACTCAGTCACCCGGGCCAGCTTGGCCGGGATCACGGCCGAGGGTCAGGCGCCCTTCGCGGGCAGGGGGTGCGGCCGGATCGGCGGCGGGCGGCGTGCCGGCGGCCGTCGGGTCGAACAGCATGATCGGGCCGCCCGGCATCACCGTGCTGATCGCATGCTTATAGACCAGCTGCGTATGCCCGTCGCGGCGCAGCAGCACCGAGAAATTGTCGAACCAGGTGATCAACCCCTGCAGCTTCACGCCATTCACCAGGAAGACCGTGACGGGGGTTTTGGACTTGCGCACATGGTTCAGGAAAACGTCCTGAACATTTTGCGACTTTTCGGCGGCCATGGGGGGTGGATCCTTCTTCTTGGTGACGCGCCCCGGGGCGCGCCTGGCCGGTGGTGTGTCAGCCCTGCTTGACACAGGTGCCGCAACAGCACTTCACCCGGCAGCGCGCGCCTTGGCAAGGGCACCAAGCGCATGGGCGATGTGCGCCGCATCATGGAAATGCAGATCGGGTGCCAGGGCGGCGACGCCGCCATCATGCGCCGCATCGCCGATCAGCACGGCCCGGCAGCCAGCAGCCCGCGCGGCCGCCATATCCACGCCCGTATCGCCCACATACCAGATGTTCGGCCCGGCCTCCCGCCCAACAGAAGCCAGCGCCAGGCGCAGCGGTGCCGGATCGGGCTTGTCGGCCGCGGCATCGCCGGCGCCGATCAGCGCCTTGAAGTGGGACTCCCAGCCGAGATGCCGCGCCTCGGCCCGCAGCAAGGGCCCCTGCTTGTTGGAAACCACGGCCTGCGGGCCGAGTGCGGCGGCCGCGGCCAGCGCCAGGGCGGCGTCGGGCATGGGCCGCAGCACCTGCAGATGGCTGGTGGTGACGGTGGCATAGAAGATGTCGCGCGCGCGTTCCCATTCGGCGCCGAACATGCCCGGGAAAGTGTCACGCAGGCTGCCGCGCACGCGCGCCAGCACCGTGGCGCGGTCCCATGCCGGCATGTCGAAGGCGCGGAAGGTGGCGTTCAGCCCAGCCTCGATCGCCGCCCAGCCATCGACCAGCGTATTGTCCCAGTCCCACAGGATGGCGGTGGGGGCGGGCGCTTCGGTCAATGGCCGGCCTCGCGGCCTTCGATATCATCGAGCCGGCGGCTCAGGCGCATCACCATGCGGGTCAGCGCCGACACCTCCTCCTCGATCCCGCGCATGGCATCGCGTGCCCGGGACGCGATGGCGTGGTTCACCACGCTTTGCTGCTGCTGCTGGGTGAGGGCTTCCTGCAAGCGGTCGATCCGCGCCAGCAGGTCGAGGCGGAGCGCCTGGAGGTTGGCGTTGAGCGTGTCGAGTTCGGCATGGGTCGCAAGGTCGCCAAGGTCGGCCTTCGTCGCCATCTCGGCGCGGAGCGCAGCGAGGTCGGCCTGCGTCGCCATGTCGCCGCGGAGCGCGGTCATGTCGGCGCGCAGCGCCACAACATCGCCGCGCAACGCGGTCATGTCGGCGCGCAGCGCGCCAAATTGCTCGATCAGGGCGCCCGCCCATGCCGGGGTCTGTTCCATACCGCCCATGTAGGAAGTCCAAGTCCGGGAAGGCAAGCGGAAAGGGCGGTCAGGCGGCGTTCCGCGCTGGGCCCTTCACATGCCGCGCGAACAGGTCGAACAGCCGGCGCACCACCGGCCCCACCCTGCCATCGCCCACCGGCGTGCCATCGATGCGGGTGATCGGGCGGACGAAGCTGGTGGCCGAGGTGATGAAGGCCTCCCGCGCCGCGCGCATGTCGGCCAGCGTGAAGGGGGTTTCGTCCCAGGGGATGCCGGCGGCGCGCAGTTCCGCCATCAACGCCGCACGGGTGCAGCCGGGCAGGATCACCTGGTCCTGGAAGCGGGTGCGGATCGCGCCGTTCGCATCGACGATCCAGAAGGTGGTGGCCGCACCCTCGGTGACGATGCCGGTCGCTTCCTCGTACAGGATCGCCTCGATCGCGCCCTGCTCGCGCGCCGCCTGGCGGGCCAGCACGTTCGGCAGCAGGTTCACGCTCTTGATGTCGCGGCGCGCCCAGCGCAGGTCGGGCAGGGTGATGCAGGCCGAGGCCCAGCGCTCAATGTCGGTCGGATAGGGCGCGATGCGCTTCACCGTCACTACCAGCGCCGGCGGCACCGGCACCTTGGGGAACGGGTGGTCGCGCCGCGCCACGCCGCGGGTGACCTGCATGTAGAGCAAGCCTTCGGTCACGCGGTTGCGCCGCGCCACTTCGCGCAGCACCATCGAAAGCGCGGCCCGCGACATGGGCATCGGCAGGCGGATTTCGCGCAAGGACCGTTCCAGCCGGCCCAGATGCAGCGCCTCATCCACGTAGCGGCCGCCATAGAGGTGCACCACCTCATAGATGCCGTCGCCGAACTGGTAGCCGCGATCCTCGATATTCACCGCCGCCTCGGGCTGCGGCAGGTAGCGACCATTCACATAGGCGATCTTCGACATGCCGAGCCCGGCTCCTATCCCTGCGGCGCGCCGGCCGGCGCGCGATCCTCGGCATGCACGCCAAGGAATTTCAGCTTGCGATGCAGCGCGCTGCGCTCCATCCCCACGAAATTGGCGGTGCGGCTGATATTGCCGCCGAAGCGCAGCAGCTGCGCTTCCAGATACTGGCGTTCGAACAATTCCCGCGCGTCGCGCAGCGGCAGCGTCATGATCTCGCTGGCGCGGTCAAGCTTGAGTGCCGCCGGCGCCGCGGCACCCACCTGCGGCGGCAGATGGTCGGGGCGGATCGGATCGCGCGCATCGCCGGGCGCCATGATCAGCAGCCAATCGATCAGGTTGCGCAATTCGCGCACATTGCCAGGCCATTCATAGGCCTGCATGGCGGCCAGCGCATCCTCGCTCAGCTCGCGTGGGGCCATGCCGCTGGTCGCGCCGCTGCGCGCCATGAAGTGGCGGGCCAGCACCGGGATGTCTTCCCGCCGTTCGCGGAGCGCCGGCACGCGCAGCGGCACCACGGCCAGGCGATAGTACAGATCCTCGCGGAAGCGGCCGGCCGCGATTTCGGCCTGCAGGTCGCGGTTGGTCGCGGCCAGCACGCGCAGATCCACCGTCACCCGCTGGGCGCCGCCCAGCCGCACGAAGCCCTGGTCCTGCAATGCGCGCACGATCTTGCCCTGGGTTTCCAGCGGCATGTCCGCCACCTCGTCCAGCAGCAGCGTGCCGCCATGGGCGCGTTCCAGCACGCCGGCGCGGCGCGGTTGCGCCAGCGGATCGGCGCCGGCTTCCACGCCGAACAGCTCCTCCTCGAAGCGGCCAGGCGCCAGGGTGGCGCAGTTCAGCGCGACGAAGGGGCCATCGGCCCGGCGGGAGCGGGCGTGCAGCATCCGCGCCGCCACTTCCTTGCCGGTGCCCGCCGGCCCCGTCAGCAGCACGCGCGACCCGGTCGGGGCCACGCGTTCGATCGCGCTGCGCAGTTGCGCGATGGGGGCCGAGGCGCCGAGGATCTCGGTCTCGCCCCCGGCCCGCAGCCGCAATTCCATATTCTCGCGCGTCAGCCGCGCCGCTTCCAGGGCGCGCGAGACCACCAGCAGCAGCCGGTCCGCCTTGAAGGGCTTCTCGATGAAATCATAGGCGCCCTGCTGGATCGCCTGCACCGCGGTTTCGATGGTGCCATGGCCGCTGATCATGATGCAGGGCACGCGCGGCTCCTCGCCATGCAGCGCGGCCAGGATGCCAAGCCCGTCCAGGCGGGAATTCTGCAGCCAGATATCGAGGATCACCAGCGAGGGCCGGCGCGCGCGAAACGCCGCGATCGCCTGGTCGGCATTGGCCGCCTGGCGCGTCTCATACCCCTCATCCGAGAGGATGCCCCCCAACAGCGCCCGGATGTCGGGCTCGTCGTCGACGATCAGGATGTCATGCGCCATGGTGAACCGCCCCGGCGCTCATCGGCATCGCACGCATGTCATCCCCTGGTGCGCCGGCCGACTCGGCCGACGGGAAGATCAGTGTGGCACGCGCGCCGGGCTTGTCGCCCCGGTCCTCCAGCAGCAGCGCGCCGCCATGGTCCTCCATGATCTTCTTCACGATCGCAAGCCCAAGCCCGGTGCCCTTCGCCTTGTGGGTGACATAGGGCTCGGTCAGCCGCGCGCGATCCTCGCCCGCCGGCAGGCCGGCGCCATCATCCTCCACGACCACGGAGATGGAGTCGGGCCGGATCTCGAGTCGCAGCAGGATCTGGCCGCGTTCCTCGCGCGGGCGCATGGCGACGGCGTCGGCGGCGTTCTGCAGCAGGTTGGTCAGCGCCTGGCCGACCAGCCTTCGGTCGAGCGGCACCAACGGCGTCTCGGTCGGCAGGTGCAGCGTATAGTCGATCTCGGGATGGGCGGAACGTTGCAGCACCAGCGCGTCCTGCAGCACGGCGCCGACCGGTTCGGGGCGGATCACCGGCTGGGGCATGCGGGCGAAGGCGCTGAATTCATCGACCATCCGGCCAATGTCGCCGACCTGGCGGACGATGGTGTCGGTCAGTGCGCGGAATGTCTCGGGGTCGCTCGAGATTTCCTTCAGATATTTCCGCTTGAGCCGCTCGGCCGACAGCGAGATGGGGGTCAGCGGATTCTTGATCTCATGGGCGATGCGCCGCGCCACATCGGCCCAGGCGGCCTTGCGCTGGGCGGATTGCAGCTCGGTGATGTCATCGAAGGTCAGCACATAGCCGGTGACGCGCCCGCCCTCGGTCTCGGCGCCCAGGCGGGCGATCAGCGTGCGGCGCTGATGCGCCGGGCCGATCGGGATTTCGGCGGTGCGGCTGCGTTCCGGCTGCTCATGGCATTCCGCCAGCAGGGGTGCGAATTCCGGCACCACCTTGGCCAGGGGCAGGCCGATGGCGGCTTCCAGGTCGAGCCCCAGCAGCAGGCTGGCGCTGCGATTCGGCAGGTCGATCCGGCCCGCCGAATCGAGGCCAATGACCCCCGCCGAGACGCCCGCCAGCACGGTTTCCGTGAAGCGCCGCCGTTCATCGATCTGCCGGTAAGCGGCCATCAGCTCGCCGCGCTGGGCGCCCAGCTGGCTGGTCATGCGGTTGAAGGCGCGGGTCAGCATCGCAAGCTCATCATCGCGGGTGCCTTCCGTGACGCGCGTCGAGAGGTCGCCAGCGCGCACCCGCTCGGCCGCGGTGATCAGGCGTGAGATCGGGCGGGCCAGCTGGTTGGCGAAGACCAGGCCCGCCAGCACCGCCGCCAGCAGCACCAGCAGCGCGGCACAGGCGAAGATCAACGCGAATGTGATCTGCAGGCTGCCGCGATTGCGGTCCAGCTGGTCATATTCCAGGAAGGCCAGCTCGGTGGTCCGCATGTGTTCCAGCACGCCCGCATCCAGCGGCCGGCCGATCAGCAGCAGCAGCCCTGGCGGGATGTCCAGGTTGGCGATGGCGCGGACGCGCGCGCTGGATTCGGCCGGGATCACCGCCACCTCGCCCTGGCGCACCTGTTCGAGCGCCGAGGCCGGCGGCGCCTCGATCACGCCGCCCGCCAGGAAACCCGCCTGTGCCACCACCCGGCCCAAGGTGGGTTCGAACACCACCGCCTCGGTCAGGCCGCGGATGCTGGCCTGGGTCGCCAGCAGCCTTTCGAAGGCGGGGGCATTGTCGGGCAGGAAAAGCTGCGCGGCGCGCGTCAGGTCGGCGGCCATGGCCAGGGCGTCGACCCGGATCTCATCGCGATGCTGGTCGAGCCAGGCGCGCGACGCCACCAGCGAGGCTTCCAGCGTGCTGCGCACCCGGTCGCTGAACCAGGCCTGGATGCCGAGATTGAAGAAGATGGCGGCGAAGGCCGCCACCACGAAGGCGGGCACCACGGCAACGACGCCGAACAGCAGCACGAGGCGCACATGCAACCGCGACCCCGCATGGCCGCGCCGCCGATCCGCCCAGACCCTGACCAGCCGCGATACCAGCGACACCGCCAGGATCAGCAGCACCGCCGCATTGGCCAGCACCATGGCCACGATCTGGCCCGGCCTGGTCGGCCCGAAGGGGCTGCCCCCGGCCAGCAGCACGAAGGTGCCGAGCCCGAGCAGCACGGCGGTGACCGCGAGGCCAAGGGTGGCGGCGCGGCCGAACAAAAGTTCCCGCCATCGGCCGCCGCTGAGGGGACGCAACATTCCCGCAGTGTAGCCCGGCTGGCTGGGCCGCGGCTATGGCAGCCCGCGCACCACCGGCAGGTCCAGCTCGCGCAGCTTCTTGCGCAGCGTGTTGCGGTTGAGGCCGAGCATCGCCGCCGCCTTGATCTGGTTGCCGCGCGTCGCCGACAGCGCCAGCTTCAGCAGCGGCCGCTCCACCTCGGCCAGCACCCGGTCATACAGGTCGCGGATCGGCATGCCGTCCTTGTGGGCGCTCATGAAGCCGGCCAGGTGCCGTTCGACGGATTGTTCGAGCGTCTCGGGGGCGCGGGGGCCTTCATCGGCGGGGGCGGCGGCCTCGGCCAGCTCGCCGGCCACCGCGTCGGCGCCGATGATTTCCTGCGGATAGAGCGCCGCCATGCGGCGCATCAAATTCTCGAGCTCGCGCGCATTGCCGGGCCATCCATGCGCCTTCAGCCGGTCGATCGCCCCGGTGTCCAGCTGCTTCGCCGGCAGCCCGGCGGCGCGCGCGCGATCCAGGAAGTGCCGCGCCAGCAGCGGGATATCCTCCCGCCGTTCGCGCAGCGGCGGCAGGCGGATGGGCACCACGTTCAGCCGGTAGAACAGATCCTCGCGGAACATCCCGCCGCGGATCGACTGGCGCAGGTCGCGATGGGTGGCGGCGACGATGCGCACATTGGCCTTGATCGGCTGGCGGCCGCCGACGGTGGTGAACTCGCCCTCCTGCAACACGCGCAGCAGGCGGGTTTGCGCCTCGGCCGGCATGTCGCCGATCTCGTCCAGGAACAGCGTGCCGCCGGCGGCCTGCTCGAATCGGCCGACGCCGCGGTTCATCGCACCGGTGAAGGCGCCGCGCTCATGGCCGAACAGCTCGCTCTCGATCAGCTCGCGCGGGATCGCCGCCATGTTGATGGCCACGAAGGGGCCGCTGCGCCGCCGCCCGTAATCGTGCAGCGCGCGCGCCACCAGTTCCTTGCCGGTGCCGCTCTCGCCGGTGATCATCACAGTCAGGTCGGTCGTCGTCAGGCGCGCGACCGTACGGTAGATTTCCTGCATGGCGGCCGAGCGGCCGACCAGCGGCAGCTTTTCCTCCGCCTCCTCGCCTTCCGGCACCGCGGCTGCCTGCGGCGTCGCCAGGGCACGGCCGACCACCGCCAGCAATTCCTTCAGGTCGAAGGGCTTTGGCAGATAGTCGAAGGCACCGCGCTGCGTCGCCTTCAGCGCGGTGGAGAAGGTGGATTGCGCGCTCATCACCACCACGCGCAAATCGGGCCGCACGCGGCGGATGCGCGGCACCAGGTCGAGCCCATTCTCATCGGGCATCACCACGTCGGTGATCACCAGATCGCCCTCGCCATCCTCCACCCAGCGCCAGAGCGTAGCGGCGGAGGAGGTGGCGCGCACATGATAGCCGCTCCGCCCCAGCGCCTGGCTCAGCACCGTGCGGATGGCGCGGTCATCATCGGCCACCAGGATGGTGCGCGTGGATTGGGGCAGCGCGGTGTCGTTCATGCGCTCAGATCCCGCGAAAGCATCGAGCTTGTGAATTCACGCCCGTCGATGTCATCGGGTTTTCTCCTGTGGTGTTGGCGCCTGCGGGCATGAATTCACAACCTCTCAGGTTCCGTTCTCGCGCGGGGGGGCGGGCAGCGACAGGCGGAAGATGGTGCGGCCCGGGCGGCTGTCGCATTCGATCAGCCCGCCCTGGTCGGCCACCAGCTTGGCGACCAGCGCCAGGCCAAGCCCCTGGCCACCGCGCTTGGTGGTGACGAAGGGTTCGAACAGGCTGGCGCGCACCTGGTCGGGCACCCCCGGCCCATTGTCGCGCACCATCACCTGCAGCGGCAGGTGCACGCGCTCGGCGCTGCCGGGCACGGCGATGCGCACGCCATGGTGATAGCCGGTGACCAGCGCGATCTCGCCCTCGCGCCCATCCACCGCCTCGGCGGCGTTCTTCACCAGGTTGAGCAGGATCTGCACCAGCTGGTCGCGATTGCCCCAGACCGGCGGCAGCGACGGGTCGAATTCCTGGATCAGCCGCAGATGCGCGGCGAAGCCCGATTGGGCGATGCGCCGCACATGGTCCAGCACCTCATGGATGTTCACCGGCGCGCGCTCCACCGGGCGTTCGCCGAACATGTCCATCCGCTCGACCAGGTTGCGGATCCGGTCCACCTCATCCTGGATGAGCTGGCACAATTCGCGGTCGCCCTCGCTCGCCCCCTGTTCGAGCAACTGGGCGGCGCCGCGGATGCCCGACAGCGGGTTCTTCACCTCATGCGCCAGCATCTCGGCCATCGCCGAGGCGCCGCGCGCGGCGCCTCGGAAGTTCAGCTGCCGGTCGAGCATCTGCGCGGTCGAGGCATCCTGCAGGGTCAGCACCACGCCGCCCGGCATCTCGGCCAGCGGCGCGCCCTGCGCGGCCACGCCGATCCGGTGCAGGCGCGGGCTTTCCAGCACCAGATCATGGTCGGAGACGGGTGCCTCATGGGCGCGGACCTGGGCGATCAGCGCGAACAGCCGATGGTCGCGCGGCAGCAGATCCGCCAGCGACAGCGTGACCAGCGAGGGGGCCGACAGGCGGAAGAACAGTTCCGCCGCCGGATTGGCGAACTGGAACCGGTCACTGGCATCCAGCACCACGGCGGCCACGGGCAGCGCGGCCAACACATTGGCGGCTTCCGGCGGCAGGCCCGGCAGCGGCGTGGGGGCTGCGGCGGCGCGGGCGCGGCTGCGGGCGAAGGTGGCCATGCTCAGGCCGCCATGCGGTCGGGCGCGATACCGGCTTCGATCAGCGGCTCATAGAAGCGCGCCATCAAATCCTGCGCGGCCGGCACTGTCTCGGCGCGGTTGATGGCGGCGCGGAATTCGGCGCTGCCCGGCAGGCCCTTGGAATACCAGGCGACATGCTTGCGGGCCAAACGAAGGCCGGGCTCGCTGCCATGGTGGGTCAGCATCGCCTCATAGTGGCGCAGCAGGATGGCATATTGCTCGGCGATGCTGGGCTCGGCGGGGACCCGCCCGGTGGCGAGATATTGCGCCACGCGGCGCGGCAGCCAGGGGCGGCCATAGCAGCCGCGACCGATCATCACGCCGTCCGCGTTGGATTGCCGCAGCGCCTCGGCCGCATCTTCGGGCGTCAGTATGTCGCCATTCACGATGACAGGGATGCTGACGGCCGCCTTCACCTGCGCGACGAAGGCCCAGTCGGCGGTGCCGGTGTAGAACATCTGGCGGGTGCGGCCATGCACCGTGACCATGCGGATGCCGCAGGCCTCCGCGATGCGGGCCAGCTTCGGCGCATTCAGGCTGGCATGGTCCCAGCCCATGCGCATCTTGAGGGTGACCGGCACGCTGACCGCCTTCACCGTCGCCTCCAGGATGCGGGCGGCGGCGATCTCGTCGCGCATCAGCGCGCTGCCGGCGCTTTGGCCGACGGCCACCTTCTTCACCGGGCAGCCGAAATTGATGTCGACGATCGCCGCGCCGCCATCCACCACCAGCTTCGCCGCTTCCGCCATCACCGCCGGGTCGCAGCCGGCCAGCTGCACCGAGGAAGGGGCGCCAAAGCCCGCAATCTCCTCCGGCACGGCGGCCATCTTCAGGGTGGTCCGATTCTCCCGCACCATGGCGTTGGAGGCGATCATCTCGCTGACGACGAGGCCGGTGCCTTCCGCCCGCGCCAGGCGGCGGAAGGGCAGGTCGGTGACGCCCGACATGGGGGCGAGAATCACCGGCGTGTCGATCACCGTGCCGCCGAGATCGATGGGGCGGAGCTTGGGCGGGGGAGCGATGCTCATAATCTGTGCAAATTTGCCCGGTTGGGCCCTTCCGTCGGTGTGGCAATGGCGTTACCGGCAGAGATGCTGAAAAACGCGGCAATTGTCCAGCCTTTCCATGGCTGGCTTCTTCCCTGGGCCGGAACGCGGTAGCCTCATCCCATGCGATGCGTGGCGCTTCTGATGGCGGCGGGCAGCGGTGCCCGCATGGGCGCCGCAGAGCCCAAGCAATTCCTGCCCCTGCTGGGCCAGACGGTGATGCGCCATGCGGCCGCCGCGCTGCTGGCCGAGGGTGGGGTGGATGCGATCCTGCCCGTGGTCGCCGAGGGCCAGCAGGCGCGCGTGACGGCGATCCTGGCAGGGCTGCCCACGCTGCCGCCGGTCGCCGGTGGCGCCACGAGGCAAGCCAGCGTGCGGGCCGGGCTCAGGGCGCTGGCCGCCGATCCGCCGGACCTGATCCTGGTGCATGACGCGGCGCGGCCGGTGGTGCCGCCAGGCACCGTCGCGGCGCTGCGGGCCGCGCTCGCCACCCATCCCGGCGCCATCCCGGCGCAACCGGTGACCGACACGCTGAAGCGCGGCGACGATGCCGCCATCGCCGGCACCGTGCCGCGCGCCGGCCTTTACCGGGCGCAGACGCCGCAAGGCTTCCGCTTCGCCACCCTGGGCGCCTTGCACGAAGCGGCCAGCGCCGAGGTGACGGATGACGCCGAATTGCTCGAACAGGCCGGGCTGCCGGTGGCGCGCGTGCCCGGCGCCGAGACCAATGTGAAGATCACCTGGCCCGAGGATCTGGCCAGGGTGGAGGCGCTGATGCTGGCCCGCATGCTGCCCCGCACGGGCACCGGTTTCGATGTCCACCGGCTGGTCGATGGCCGCCCGATGATCCTGTGCGGCGTGACCATTCCCTTCGCCCAGGGGCTGGATGGCCATTCGGACGCCGATGTCGGCATCCATGCGCTGTGCGACGCGATCTATGGCGCGCTGGCCGAGGGCGATATCGGCCGCTGGTTCCCGCCCTCGGAAGATAGCTGGAAGGATGCCGACAGCGCGCGCTTCCTCGCGCATGCGGCGGCGCGGATCGCGGCACGCGGCGGGGTGCTGTGCAATGCCGACGTCACGCTGATCTGCGAGCGGCCGAAGATCACGCCGCACGCGACGGCCATGCGCGAAAGGCTGGCGGATCTGCTGGGTGTTGCCATCGACCGCGTGTCGGTGAAGGCCACCACCACGGAACGGCTGGGCTTCACCGGCCGGGCCGAGGGCATCGCGGCGCAGGCCGCGGTCAGCCTGCTGCTGCCCGCCTGACGCGCAAAACCCCGCGACCTCTCGGCCGCGGGGCGCGGTGCCGACCCGGACGGGTCAGAGGATGATGTCGGTGGCGGCCAGGCCCGTGGTGCCCACCAGGTAAATCTCGAAATCCGCGATGGCGTCGCCATTGGTGTCGCCGCGGACGAAGGTGCCGCTATTGTAGGCCGCGATCCACAGATCGCCGGCGCTCTTGAAGAAGGCGCCGTTGCCGGTCCAGCTGAAGGCCTGGTTGCCCGCCAGCGTGGTGTTGGCATCGATGCCCGACAGGTCGAGCCGGTCGCGCTCCGCCGCGTTCGCCGGCGACATGGCGGTGGAGACGAAGTCCCACACCGTGTCGCGGAAGGCGGTGGTGCTTTCGGTGGCGCGGCTGAAGCGGAAAATGTCGGCGCCGGCATTGCCCCACATCTGGTCGGTGCCCTCGCCAGACAGGATCGTGTCCCGCCCGGCGCCGCCTTCCAGACGATCATCCCCGGCATGGCCGTAGAGCAGGTCATTCCCCTCGCCGCCCTGGACGGTGTCATGGCCCGCCTGGCCGAACAGGATGTCGTGCCCGGTGCCGCCATCCAACCGGTCCTGGCCCTCGCCGCCATCGAGCCAGTCGTTGAAGTTGCCGCCATTGATGCTGTCATCGCCGAGGTCGCCGCGCAGACTGTCGGTGCCGGAAGCGCCGGTGATCGTGTCGCTGCCGTCGCCGCCCTGCACCGTGTCGTTGCCGCTGCCGCCCGTCACCACATCATTGCCCCGCCCGCTTTCGACCCAGGTCGAATTGTCGAGCGAGATGCGGTTGGCGAGATCATTGCCGTAGGCCGTGAAGGCCTGGCCATCCGACACCGAGGCCAGGAAGGTCAGGTTCTCGACATTCACCAGGCCACGCAGGTCGAAGCTGCCGAGCGTGGTGCGGATCTCGTCGAGGCCTTCGTTGGCCACTTCCACCACCCGGTCGGACGTGGCGTCGACGAAGTAGGTATCGTTGCCGGCGCCGCCGACCATCGTGTCCGCGCCCGCCTCGCCATCCATCACATCATTGCCGGCCTGGCCGTAGAGACGGTCATTGCCGGTGCCGCCCTCCATGGTGTCATGGCCGTTGCCAGCCGAGAGATAGTCGTTGCCGCTGCCGCCGAACAGCCGATCCTCATGGTTGCCACCCCAGAGGCTGTCGTGCCCGACGCCGCCGCTGAGAATATCGTTGCCGTCATTGCCCAGGAGCTTGTCGGACAGGTCGCTGCCGGAGATGGCATTGCCCAGCGCATTGCCATTGATGGTCCCGCCCGGCTCGCCCGCCATGTCGGGGTCGGCGGTGCCATCGGTCCAGTCATAGTCGCCGAGCAGCCAGCCATCCGAGACCGTCGTGATGCTCAGCGCCTCGATCCCGTCGGGCATCGTGAAGCTGTCGCCGGCGTCGAGATAGAGGGTGATGTCGTCATAGCCCCCCGTATCCACGATCTTGTTGGTGCTGTGGCTGGAGTCCAGGGAATAGGTATCGTTGCCAAGGCCACCATGCAGCTCGACACCCCAGTAATCGCCGCCGATCATATGGTCGTCGCCGCTGGTCCCATGGTCCACATCGCCGGTGTAGTCGGCAGCCAGCGGGTTGTCGCCAGAGAAAATGTACATGATCACACCGGACATTGGGGCTTCTCCTGTTGGATGCCGCGGGCTGCGGCGGATGGCCCGTTTTCACGGTTGGCTGTTGCAGGCGGATGTTGCGCGATCGCGGCGCGTGGCGGGGTGTTTCGCGGGGCTGATACCTTGTTTCAGGCGGATGAGTTTTGTTTCAGCCCGCCCAGTGGCATAAATCGCAAAATGGTTTGCATAATGATTTGCAAAATGGGAATTGGTCCAGCGCTGCTGGCCAGGCGGAGGGCGCCAACCCGCCGGGGATCACCCGCAAAACCGTGAATTACCCACAAAAAAAGAGGGGCCGATCCTTTCGGAACGGCCCCGAGGCAAGGTTGAGGAAGGCTAAGCTGCCAGGGCGGGAAAAACCCACCGCATGACACGATCAGCTATGCAGCCGCCGTGCCAGAGAAGGGGCGAAGGGCGGGGCCAGCTACCCGACCCGCTCCAGGATCGAGCAGTAATTCGCCACCGCCGCGCCGCCCATGTTGAACACCCCGGCCCGCTCGGCGCGCGGCAGCTGCATCTCGCCCGCCGTGCCGGTCAGCTGCATCGCCGCCAGCACATGCATCGACACGCCCGTCGCGCCGATCGGGTGCCCCTTGGCCTTCAGCCCGCCTGAGGGATTCACCGGCAGCCGCCCCTCCTTGGTCGTCCAGCCTTCCAGGATGGCGCGCGCCCCCTGGCCTTCCGGCACCAGCCCCATCGCCTCATATTCGATCAGCTCGGCGATCGTGAAACAATCATGCGTCTCGACGAAGTCGAGGTCGCCAAGCGTCATGTCGGCCGCCGCCAAGGCCCGGCCCCAGGCCGCGCGCGCCCCCTCGAAGCGCAGAATGTCGCGCGCCGAGATCGCCATCGGGTCGGTCGCCTGCGCCACCGCGCGAATGCGCACGGATTTGGCGAGGCCCCGCGCCGCATCCGGGGTGGCCAGCAACAAGGCCGCCGCGCCATCCGACACCAGGGAACAGTCGGTCCGCTTCAGCGGGCCGGCGACGAAGGGGTTCTTGGGGCTCTCGGTGCGGCAGAAATCGAAGCCCAGGTCGCGGCGCATCTGCGCATAGGGGTTGGCCACGCCGTTGCGGTGGTTCTTGGCGGCGATCGCCGCCAGCGCATCGGACTGGTCGCCATGGCGCTGGAAATAGGCCTCGGCGATGCGGCCGAAGACGCCGGCGAAGCCCGCCTCGATCCCGGCTTCCTCGCGCCGGTAGCTGGCGCTGAGCAGAATCTCGCCAATCCGCGGGCCGGGGGTTGCCGTCATTTTCTCGGCGCCGACCACCAGCGCGAAGCGGCCGCGGCCGGATGCCAGGAAATCCATCGCCCCGTGCAGCGCGGCCGAGCCGGTGGCGCAGGCGTTCTCATATCGGGTGGTCGGCTTGAAGCGCAGCTCCGGCACGCTGTTCAGCACCAGGGAGGCGAAGAAATCCTGCTCCGAAAAGCCGCCATTGAAGACGCCGACGAAGGCGCCATCCACCTCGCCAGCCTCGATGCCGGCATCTTCGATGGCGCTTCGCGCGACGCGGGCGAACAGCGCCTCGATGTCCGGCTCCTCCAGCTTGCCGAATGGGGTGTGGGCCCAGCCGACAATGTGGGGATGGGTCATTTCGTCTCTCCTGCGGTCCAGACGGGTGAGTGCTTCTCGCGAAAGGCGGCGATGCCCTCGGCCGCTTCGGGGCCGGCGGCGGTGCGGGCGAAGGCTGCCGCGCCCAGGGCCGCATAGGCGGGCGGCGCCACGGGGCCAAGGGCGGCCAGCAGCGCCTTGGTTTCCGCGATCGCGCCGGGCGCGGCCTGCAGCGCATCGCCGATGACACGATCCAGCGTCGCCGCCAGCGCCGCGTCGTCGGGCAGCACGGCATGCACCAGCCCGGCGGCGCCCGCCTCGGCGGCGTCCATCACATGCCCCTGCAACACCATCCGCGCCGCCGCGCTGCGGCCCGTGCGGCGGACCAGCCAGGGCAGGATTTGCGCCGGCACCAGGCCGCGCCGCACCTCGGGCGCGCAGAAGCGGGCCGAGGCATCGGCCAGCGCGATGTCGGCTGCGCAGACCAGCCCGAGCCCGCCGGCATGCGCCGCGCCCTGCACCGACGCGATCACGATCTGCGGCAGGCCGGCGATGGCCTGGAAACGCGCGCCGATGGCGGCATTGCGCGCCTGCTGGGCCGCCGGGTCGCCAGCGCCCGCCGCCACCTCGGCCAGGTCGAGCCCCGCGCAGAAATGCCCGCCGGCGCCCGAGATCACCAGCACGCGCGCCGTGCGATCCAGGGCAAGGTCGGCCAGCAGCAGGTCAATCGCCGCCGCCAGCCCCGCATTCATGGCGTTCCGTCGGGCCGGCCGGTTCAGCACCGCCCGCACCACCGGCCCATCGCGATGCACGAGCAGGTCGGGGGCGGCAGATTCGATCGCGGTCACGCCGGCATCAAACCCCTTCCGGCGTGCGCGCGGCAAGCCGGGACAATTCCGCGCGCAGCGCCGCGATCTCGGCCCGCATCTGCGCGAACTGCTCCGCCACGGGGTCATCCTCGGTCTTGGACAGGCCATAGCCGATCGACGGGTCGCCGCAGGGCTGCCCGCGCGGCGGGCGGGCCGGGATGCCGACCACGGTGCAGCCGGCGGGCACCGGCGCCACGACAACGGCATTGGAACCCACCCGCGCGCCGCGCCCGACCCGGATCGGGCCCAGCACCTGCGCGCCGGCGCCGATGGTGACGCCATCCTCAAGCGTCGGGTGGCGCTTGCCGGGCTGGCCGGACAAGCCACCCAGCGTGACCCCGTGATAGATCAGCACATCGTCGCCGATCTCCGCGGTCTCACCGATCACCACGCCCATCCCATGGTCGATGAACAGGCGCCGGCCGATGCGGGCACCCGGATGGATCTCGATGCCCGTCAGCCCGCGCGCCAGGTGCGAGGAGAAGCGCGCCAGCCCCCGCCAGCCCGCCCGCCACAGCGCATGCGACAGGCGATGCCACAGCACGGCGTGCAGGCCGGCGTAGCAGAACAGCGATTCCAGCAGGCCCGGCCGCGCCGGGTCGCGGGCCCGGATGGTGCGGGACAGGTCCAGGATTTCCATCGTCGCCTCACGCCATCCAGGGCGGCAGGGGCAGGCCCTTGCCGCGCAGGAAATCGGGATTGAACAGCTTCGACTGGTAGCGCGCCGCGCCATCGCACAGGATGGTCGCAACCGTGTGCCCGGGGCCGAGGCTGCGCGCCACGGCGATGGCAGCCGCCACATTCAGCCCGGCGCTGCCGCCGACCGAGATGCCCTCATGCATCTGCAGGTCGAACACCTGCTCCAGCGCCAGGGCATCCTCGATCCGTACCGCATCGTCGATGAAGGATCGCGCGGCGGCCAGGTTCCCGGGGGCGCGGGCGGCCTGGCCGATACCCTCGGTGATGGAACTGCCCTCGGCCTTCAGCGTGCCGGTCTTGATCCAATCATGCAGCCCGCTGCCGAGCGGGTCGGCCAGCACGATCCGCACGCCCGGGTCACGCGCCTTCAGCGCCCGCGCGACCCCCGCCAGCGTGCCGCCGGTGCCGCAGGCGCAGGTGAAGGCATCGATCCGCCCGCCGCTCTGCGCCCAGATCTCGGGGCCGGTCGTCGTCTCATGTGCCGTGGCATTGGCCTGGTTGTCGAACTGGTTGGCCCACACCACGCGCCCGCCCTCGGCCGCCAGCTCCTCGGCCAGCCGGCGGGAGACATGCACGTAATTGCCCGGATCGGCGAAGGGCTTGGCCGGCACCAGCCGCAGGTCGGCGCCGATCATGCGCAGATATTCCAGCTTTTCGCGGCTTTGCGTCTCGGGCACCACGATCACGCTGCGCCAGCCCATGGCGTTGGCGGCGAGTGCCAGGCCGATGCCGGTATTGCCCGCCGTGCCCTCCACCACGATGCCCGGCTGGCCGGGCGTGAGGAGGCCACGCGTCACCGCATCCTGCAGGATGCCGAGCGCCGCGCGATCCTTCACGCTCCCGCCCGGGTTCATGAATTCGGCCTTGCCGAGGATGGTGCAGCCGGTGGCTTCGCTGGCGCGGCGCAGCCGGATCAGCGGCGTGTGGCCGACCGCGCCCCAGAAGCCATCGACGTGGCTGGCGACCGGCCCAGGGTTGGCCATGCGCTCTCTCCCGCTGCAGATGCGGCACATAAGGGCATGGCAAGGGGCTCGCTCAAGCGGTTCGTGTTGCTTGCTTGCGGCCGGGCGCGGCTCGGGCATGCTGCGAGGGCATGGCGACGCCAACCCATGCCCCAAACCATGCACGCCAGGAGAATGTGATGCCGGCCGAACCGCCCGAGGGCGCAAAAATCTTTATCGAGCAGAATGTGGTGTGGCTCTACACCGACGATCTCGACCGGCTGGCTGGCTTCTACCGCGACGTGATCGGCCTGCCGCAGGTGCTGGACCAGGGCGTGTGCCGGGTGTTCCAGGTGAGCCCGACCGGCTTCCTCGGCGTCTGCAACAAGGCGGGTCGCCCGCGCGGCACCAAGGGCATGATGTTCACCTTCCTGGTGGAAGATGTCGAAGCCGCCTACGCGCATTTTTCGGCGCGCGGGGTCGAATTCGATGGGCCGCCCAACATGCTGGGCGGCCGCACCGTCTATTCCTGCTTCTTCAAGGATCCCGAAGGGTACTGGCTGGAGATCCAGGAATTCAACGATCCGCGCTGGCCATATCCGGCCGGACGCGGGCCTCGGCGGGGGTAAGGGGCCGCCAGGTCAGGCCGGCTTGGCCGCCCGCTTGGCCTGCCGTTCCTCGCGCGCGGCGCGCTTGGCGGCGGCCTCGGCGCGGCGAGCAACTGCGGCTTCACGCGCCGCGCGTTCCTCCGGCGTCATGTCGGCCAGGCGCTTCGGCTTGGGCTTTTCGGCGGGGGCCGCGACCGGCGCGATGCCACGCTTTTCACGCAGCGCCTGCGCGGCGGCCCGCTGCGCGGCCTTCTGCTCGCGCGCTTCGCGCTTGGCGGTGCGCTCGGCGATCTTCTGCTCGCGCGCCTGGCGCTTGGCGGCGCGTTCAGCGGCCGATGCTTCACGCGCCGCGCGACGCGCAACGGCGGCTTCGCGCTTCGCCACCGCTTCGGGGGACATATCGCGCTGGCGGGCGGGCTTGATTGGGTCAGACATGGTCGGCTCCGAACTTTCGACCGCGCCGAATGCGGCGGCGTGCTCGCGTAGCGGCCAGCGGTCGGAATGACAAGAGCCGAGACGATGTCAGCCGCGGATATCGTTCAACTCCGTTCCCAGCTGGTCGAAGGCCACGCCATACACGTGGATCGACAAGGCGGTACGGCCCGAGAGGTTGGCCAGCCGGTGAAGCAGCCGCGGGTCGGCCGGCGCGGCGCTGCCCTGGCCGGGCCCGAGCAGGCGGGCGCTCAGCGGGCGCGCCGGGTCTTCAGGATCGTGGAAGGTCTCGACCAGCGTGCCCTCATGCACGGCCAGCGCACACCAGGCGCGATGGGCATGGACGGGCGACATCTGCCCCGGGCGCCACACCAGCGCCAGCACCGCATGGCCGGTGCCCTCGGCCAGCCGATGGCGCGCATAGCTCGCCTCGCCACAAGGGCAGTCCATTGCATCGAACAGCCCGTCGCTCCCGGCGAAGGCCCGCAGCACGGCCGAGACGTCGGCGGGGCGGCTGGCCAAGGGGCCGCGCGCGGCGGCCGCGATCCCCGCGAACAGCGAGTCGAGGGGGGTGCGGACAGCAATGTGGTTCATGGATTCCTTCTCTCCTGACGAGAGAGAAAAGCACAGGAACCTCTCCATATCAACAATATGGCAGAGAAATATCCTCCGTCAGGCGCCTTCGGTGGCATTCTCGACCAAGGCCCGCAGCACTGCGTCGCCCATCGCCGCGGTGCCGAGCACCGCTTCACCCGGCAGCGCGATGTCCGCGGTCCGCGCCCCGGCTTCCAGCGCCGCCAGCACCGCGCCCTCCACCGCCTGCGCCGCCGCTTCGGCGCCCGCACTCCAGCGCAGCAGCAGCGCCACCGAGAGGATGGCCGCCAGCGGATTGGCCACGCCCCGGCCGGCAAGGTCGGGCGCCGACCCGTGCACCGGCTCATAGAGCGCGCGCCGCCGCCCATCGGGCGCGGGCGCCGAAAGGCTGGCCGAGGGCAGCAGGCCAAGACTGCCCGGCAGGGCCCCGGCCGCGTCGGACAGCAGGTCGCCGAACAGATTATCGGTCAGCACCACGTCAAAGCGCGCAGGATCGCGGCCCAGCATCAGGGCGCAGGTGTCGGCCAGCATGTGTTCCAGCGTCACGTCGCGGAATTCATCGGCGTGCAGCGCGGTCACCACCTCCCGCCACAGCGCCCCGGCCTCCATCACATTCGCCTTGTCGACGCTGGTCACCCGGCCGCGACGCGTGCGGGCCAGGGCGAAGGCAAAGCGCGCGGCCCGGATGATCTGGGATTCGCTGTAGGCATGGGTGTTGATGCCGCGACGCTCGCCACCTGGCCCGGCCTCGATCCCGCGGGGCGTGCCGTAATAGACACCCCCCGACAATTCCCGCAGGAACAGCAAATCGACGCCCGCCAGCACGCGCGCCTTGAAGGGCGACACGCCGGCCAGCGGCGGCAGCGGCCGGACGGGGCGCAGGTTGGCGAACAGCCCGAGTCGCTGCCGCAGCGCCAGCAGGCTGCCCCGCGCGCGCTCCTCCGCCGGGATGCCGGCGCGGCCAAGGCTGTCCCCCGCGCCGAACAGCACCGCATCGGCGCGTCCGAGCGCCGCGACGGTCTGCGGCGGCAGCAGCGCGCCATGCGCCTTCCAGGCGGCCAGGCCGAAGGGTTGGGCCTCCATGGTGATGGGCAGGGCGAAGCGGGCGGTCGCCGCGGCCAGCACGCGCGCGGCCTCAGCTGTCACCTCGGGGCCGATCCCATCGCCGCCGAGGATGAGGACATGGACCGCGCGTGGCTTCATCATTCTGTCGTCTCCGGCAAATCGACGGGACGCTGGCATGGCGCGGCTGCGGTGGACAGGTCCGGCCGAGAAAGTGCAGCGTCGCGGACCATGCACGAACCTCGCTTGGCCCTGCTGGTCCTTGGCATGCATCGCAGCGGCACCTCGGCCCTGGCGCGCTGCCTGATGCTGCATGGGCTGGCGCCGCCAGCCCAGCGCATGGGCCCGGCGCCCGACAATCCGCGCGGTTTCTGGGAACCGCCGCGCGTGCAGAAGATGAACGACCGGCTGCTCGGCCGCTTCCGCCTGGCCTGGGACGATCCGCGCCTCATCGACTGGCCGCGCGTGGCGCCGGACCGGATGCGCCTGTTGCGGCGCGAGGCCGCGGCGGCGCTGGCGACCTCCTTCCCCGACCGGGCGCCCTTCGTGCTGAAGGAACCCCGCATGGCCCGCCTGCTGCCCATCTGGCTGCCGGTGCTGGCCGAGGAGGGCGTCGCGCCCGGCATCGTGCTGGCGCTGCGCCACCCGGCCGAGGTCACGGCATCCCTGGTGCGGCGCAACCGCCTGTCACGCAACCGCTGCCTGCTGTTGTGGCTGGGCCATGTGTTGGCCGCCGAGCGCGACACGCGCCACCTGCCGCGCGCCACCGTCCGCCATGCCGATTTGGTGGCCGATTGGCACGCCGCGCTGGCGCCGGTCGCGCCATTGCTGCCGGCCGGCGCCGCGCCGGATGGCGCCGCCATTGCAGCGTTCCTGACCGCCGAACTGCGCCACCATGATGTCGGCGCCGGCACCGCCGCCCAACTGCCGGATGGCCCGCTCGGCGAGCTGGCGCGGGCCGTCTTCGCCGAACTGGACCGGGCCGCGCCGGACCCAGGGGTGCTGGACGCGGCGAGCGATAGGTTTGTGGCCCTGCTCGGCCATGGCGGCCTGGTGGCTTGAGGGTCTTGCCCTCCGGCCGCTTCGCCCCGCACACTCCCGCGCATAACCGCCCGCGACAGGGCGGACCACCTTGGGAGAGGAACCCGCCATGAGCCTGTTGATCACCCGCCGCACCGGCCTGCTGGCTGGCGCGGCACTTCTGGCCAGCCCGACTGTGGCGCGCGCGCAGACCCAGTACAAAAGCGAGTACAAGCTCTCGGTGGTCGGCAACCGCCCGATCCCGCTGGCGGACGGCGCCTTCAAATGGGCCGAGCTGGTCACCGCCCGCAGCCAGGGCCGCATCAATGTGCGCGTCTATCCGGGCAGCCAGCTGGTCGGCGGCGACCAGACCCGCGAACTGGTGGCGATGCGCCAGGGCGTGATCGACATGGCGGTGTTCAGCACCATCAACATCTCGCCGCAGGTGCGCGAGATGAACCTGTTCTCCCTGCCCTTCCTGCTGGGCGACAGCCGCGGCTTCGACGCGATCATCCGCGGCCCGATCGGCCAGGAGCTGTTCCGCGTGCTGGCCACCCGCGAGGTCACGCCCGTCGCCTGGGGCGAGAATGGTTTCCGTGAATTGTCCAACAGCCGCCGCCCCGTGCGCACGCCCGAGGATCTGCGGGGGATGAAGATCCGCTTCGCCGCCGGCGCCATCTTCTCCGAGATCTTCACCGCACTCGGCGCCAACCCGGTGCAGATGTCCTTCGCCGACCTGCAGCCCGCACTCTCCACCGGCGCGGTGGATGGGCAGGAGAACCCGATCAACCTGTTCCTCGCCTTCCGCATGGACACGCTGGCGCAGCGGCACCTGACCATCTGGAACTATGTGGCGGATGCCGGGATCTTCCTGCTCTCGAAGCAGGTGATGGACAGTTTCTCGCCGGCCGATCGCGACCTGGTCATCGCCTGCGCCCGCGAGGCGGCGGAAGAACAGATCGTCGCCGGCCGCAAGGGGCTCGGCGCCGGCGGCGACCGCAGCTCGCTCGATGAGCTGGCGCGGCGCAACGTGACCGTCACCGCGCTGTCGGCCGAGGAAAAGGCCGCCTTCGCCCGCGCCACGCGCCCGGTGTTCGAGAAATACGCCCAGACCGTCGGTGCCGACCTGGCGCGGCGGGCCGAGGCGGCGATCCGCGCCGCAACCAGCTGATCCAAGGCGGCGGCGCGACCTGCTCCCATGACCGACCATGCCGATATCCAGGCGCCGGGCCTCAAGCTCGGCGAGCCGCCGCCGCGCATTCCCGTGACGATCGAGGGGGCGATCGGGGCGGCCATCCTGGGCGTCCTGGCGCTGATCACCTTCGCCAACGTGCTGGTGCGCTATTTCACCAACGTCTCCTTCGCCTTCACCGAGGAATATTCGGTGGCGCTGATGGTGGTGATGACCTTCGTCGGCGCCGCCGCGGCCTTCGGCGCGGACCGGCATATCCGCATGACCTTCTTCACCGAGCGTCTGGCGGTGCCGGTGGCGCGCCGGATCGAGCTGGGCGTGCTGCTGCTGAGCTTCGGCATCTTCGGCGCCATTGGCTGGCTGGGCGCCCTTTACACCTGGGACGAGTATCGGTTCGAGGTGATGACGCCGGGCCTCGGCGTGCCATCCTGGCAATATACCGTCTGGATGCCGCTGCTGTCGGTGGTGATCTGCCTGCGCATCGCGGGCCGCGCCTGGCGCGTGGCGCGGACCGGCTGAGATGGTTCTCGAAGGTTCGCTGATCCTGATGGGCGTGTTTTTCGGCGCGCTCTTCATGGGCGTGCCGATCGGCGTGTCGCTCGGCCTCGCGGGATTCCTGGTGATTGCCATCGAGGGTCTGGGGGTGATGGCCCTGCCCACCAACATCTGGACCGGCATCGCCAAATACCCGTTGCTGGCGCTGCCGATGTTCGTGCTGGCCGGCATGGTGTTCGAACGGGCGGGGGTGGCGGCGCGGCTGGTCACCTTCGCCGCCGCGCTGGTGGGCCAGCGCACCGGCGCCCTGGCGATCGTGGCGGTGCTGGTCTGCCTGGTGCTGGGTGGCATCAGCGGATCGGGTGCTGCGGACGCCGCCGCTGTGGCTGCCGTCATGCTGCCGGGCATGCTGAAGCAGGGCTATCCGCGGCCCTATTGCGCCAGCCTGATCGCGGCGGCGGGCTCCACCGCCGTGCTGATCCCGCCCTCCATCCCCTTCATCGTCTATGCGGTGCTGGTGCCGGGCGTGTCGGTGCCGGCGCTGTTCGTGGGCGGCATCGTGCCGGGCCTGCTGGCGGGGCTGGCGCTGCTGGTGCCGGCCATCATGCTGGCGCGCATCCATGGCTTCGGCCTGCCGGTGCCCGAGGCGCATCGCCCGCCGCTGCTGCGCAGCTTCATCGACGCCATCTGGGGCCTGGCCGCGCCCATCGTGATCCTGGGTGGCCTGCGCTCCGGCGCCTTCACGCCGACCGAGGCGGCGGTGGTTGCCGTGTTCTACGGCCTGTTCGTCGGCATCTTCGTCTATCGCGTGATGGGCCTGCGGCAGATCTACGAGACGCTGCGCGACAGCGCCGAGATCAGCGCGGTGGTGCTGATGATCGTGGCCCTGGCCAGCATCTTCGCCCATGCGGGCAGCACGGTCGGCGCCTTCGATGCGCTGGCGCGCGCGCTGATCGGCGTTACCGGCAATGAGGTGGTGATGCTGCTGCTCATCACCGCGCTGGTGCTGCTGGCCGGCATGCTGATCGACGCCATCAGCATCTTCCTGGTGTTCCTGCCGGTGCTGCTGCCCATCGCGCGCAGCTTCGGCTGGGACCTGACCTGGTTCGGCATCATCCTGACGATGAACGTCGCCATCGGCGCCTTCACGCCACCTATGGCGGTCAACCTGATGGTGACCTGCAAGGTGGCCGGCTGTTCGATGGAATCGACCATCCCCTGGGTGATCTGGTTCGTGCTGGCGATGACGGGCGCGATGCTTCTGGTCACCTTCATTCCCGAACTCGCCTTGTTCCTGCCGCGGCTGCTGGGCGACCTGTAGCCGCTTTGTCGCTTGGCTTTGGTCGCGACAAGGCGGCAAGATGCGGCGATGCAGCAAGCGACCCTGACCTTCGACGGGCATGAGATCGCCGCCCCGCCGGGCACATCCCTGATCCAGGCCTGGCTGGCCGCCGGCTTGCCGCTGACGGAAAATGTCGGCTGCATGGGCCAAGGCGTGTGCGGCGCCTGCCGCGTGCTGGTGAAGCGCCCGGGTGCGCGTATCGCCGAGGCCGCGCTGGCCTGCGAAACCCGCGCCGAGCCCGGCATGCAGGTGGCCTTCATCGGCCATTTCCCGGCCGCGCGCACCCATGCCTATGACCTGGCCGCGATGGGCGATGGCTGGTCGGCGCTGGCGACGCTCGATGCAACCTTCCCCGAGGCGAAATCCTGCCGCCATTGCGGCGGCTGCGACGCCGCCTGCCCGAAACACATTCCCGTGCAGGAAGCGGTGACGCTGGCCAATGCGGGAAGGTTGCCGGCGGCGGCCGCCTTGTTCGACACCTGCGTGATGTGCAATCTGTGCGTGGCGGCCTGCCCCGAGCACATCGCGCCCGCCCATCTCGGCCAGTTCCTGCGGCGCATGTCGGCCGCGCACACGCTGCGCCCCGGCGACCTGATGCTGCGCCTGCGCGAGGTGGAAGCGGGCACCCAGGCTATCGACCTCGATGCGGTCAGCCCATGATCGGCTGGGACGCCGCGCGCGCGGCACCGCCCGACGATTCAGCACCGCCCGCGCCGGACGCGAAGGCGCTGCTGGCGCATTTCCATCCGGACCATGCGCCGGATGCGATGACCGCGTTGCGCATCGGCCCCTCGGCCGGCGCGCATTGCCCGGCGCCGCTGGCGCAGCTGCTGGAATCGCATCCGCTGGTGCAGGATGTGGACCTGGCCGGCGTGCCGGTGACCGAGGCCGACGTGCTGATCATCGGCGGCGGCGGTGCGGGCTGCGTCGCCGCGTTGACGGCCGCGCGGGCCGGCGCACGGGTGCTGCTGGTCAGCAAGCTGCGCATGGGCGATGGCAATACCGTGATGGCCGAGGGCGGCATCCAGGCCGCGATCGGGCCCGACGATAGTCTGCAGCGCCATTATGCCGACACGCTGAAGGCCGGGCATTTCAAGGCGAGCCGCGAATTGGTGGCCGCCATGGTCGCCGATGGTCCCGCCGCCATCCGCTGGCTGATCGAGGAGGGGATGGCCTTCGACCTGGCCCCCGGCGAGGAGCGCATCGGTGGCCGCCTGCTGATGAAACGCCCGGGCGGCGCCACGGCGGCCAGGCTGCTCAGCCATCGCGACTTCACCGGGCTTGAGATGATGCGCGTGCTGCGCGAAGCCGTGCTGCTGACCCCCGGCATCACCGTGCTGGAACGCCACCCTTGCGTGGAGTTGCTCAGCGAGCCGGGCGGCGCGGCGGCCGGCGCCGTGCTGCTCGACCTGGAACGCCAGCGCCTGGTGCTGGCGGCGGCCGGCGCCACCATCCTGGCCACCGGCGGCGCGGGGCGGCTGCATTTTGCGGGCTTTCCGACCTCCAACCATTATGGCGCGACGGCCGATGGGCTGGTGCTGGCCTATCGGCTGGGCGCGACGCTGCGCGAGATGGACAGTTTCCAATACCACCCGACCGGCATCGCCTGGCCGCCGCATCTGGCCGGCACGCTGATCAGCGAGGCGGCGCGCGCCGCCGGGGCCAGGCTGCGCAACGGCACCGGCGCCCGCTTCATCGATGAACTCGCCCCGCGCGACATCGTGGCCGCCGCCATCCTGCGCGAGATCGCGGAAGGACGCGGCGTGGCACGCGATGGCTGCGTGGGCGTGCTGCTGGATACGCCCGCGCTGGAAGCGGCCGAGCCCGGCATCCTGAAGACCCGCCTCGTCACCCTGTCGCATTTGGCGCATCGCGCCGGCTTCGATCCCGCCGCCGAGCCCTTCCTGATCCGCCCGACGCTGCACTATCAGAATGGCGGGATCGCCATCGACACGACGGGGCGGACCGACGTGCCCGGCCTGTTCTGCGCCGGCGAGGCCTCGGGCGGGCTGCATGGCGCGAACCGGCTGATGGGCAATGCGCTGCTGGAACTGGTGGCCTTTGGCCGCCGGGCGGGCACCGCGGCGGCCGAGGCGCGCCGCACGCCGCGCGCGCTTGGCCTGACGCATCTGGCGGGGTGGGAACGGGCGCTGGCAAGCGCCGGGATCCCCCGCACACGGCGCGCACCGATCCTGTTCCCGGACTATGGCAATGTGGATGTCGCGGCGCTGCTGAGGCAGGCGGCATGAGGCTGACCGACCCGGCCTTGTGCGTCGGCGCCGACCTGCCCGCGCATCTGGCGGCGGGGCCGGGCGGGCTGGCGCGCGCGCTGGAGGATCGGGGCGCGATCATCCCCGCCATCGCCGCGGCCGGCCTCCGGGGGCTGGGCGGCGCCGGCTTCCCCACGCACCGCAAATGGCAGGCGGTGGCCGAGGCGCCGGGCGGGCCGAAATGGATCATCTGCAACGGCAACGAGGATGAGCCGGGCACCTTCAAGGACCGCTTCCTGCTGACCCACACGCCGCATCTGGTGATCGAGGGCGCGCTGGTCGCCGCGCTGGCCACCGGCGCCACGCGGATCGCGCTGTATGTGAACCCGCGCGAGGCGGCCGCGGTGGCCGCGCTCAGCGCCGCCATCGCCGCCTGGGCCGGGCATGCCTTGCTGGATCGCGTGGCGGCGGCGATCGGCGCGCCGGTCGAATTGCGGGTGGTGGAAAGCAGCGGGCTTTACATCGGCGGCGAGGAAACGGCCGCGGTGGCCAGCGTGGCCGGCGGCTTCCCCTTCCCCAGCCTGAAGCCCCCCTTCCCCGCACAGTCGGGCGTCGGTGGCGCGCCGACCCTGGTCAACAATGTCGAGACGCTGGCTCAGGCCGCCCATGTGCTGGGGCAGCGGCAGATGACCGGCACCAAGCTCTATTCCCTGTCGGGCGACGTGCTGCGGCCAGGCCTGCATGAGTTGCCCACCACCACCACGCTGCGCGCGCTGATCTTCGAGGCCGGCGGCGGGATGCTGGGCGGCCGGGCCTTCAAGGCGGTGTTCACCGGCGGCCCCTCCAACACGCTGCTGACCGCGAACGACCTGGATGTGGTGCTGGACTTCGATGCGCTGCGCGCGCGCGGCTCGCGGCTTGGCACGGGCGCCATGATCGTGGTGGGGGAGGGCACCTCCATCCTGCGCAAGACGGCGGAATATGTGGGTTTCTTCGCCGCCAATTCCTGCGGCCAATGCCCGCCCTGCAAGGTGGGCACCTTCCAGGTGGCGCGGCTGCTGGCGCGGATCGAGGCCGGGCACGGCACCCCGCATGATTTGGCCGCGCTCGGCAATCTGGCCGCCCTGCTGCCCGGCAGCGGCCGCTGCGGGCTGGTGGATGGGGCGGCGACGGTGCTGGCCAGTTCGCTGGCCAGCTTCGGCGATGAATATCGCGCCGCGATCAGGTGATGAACATGATCCAGGGCAGCGCGACCAGCAGGTAGGCGGCCAGGAAGATGGCGCCGAAGATGGCACCCAGCCGCCAGAAATCCCCGCCCGGGATATAGCCGCTGCCGTAATAGACCGGGCTCGGCCCGGTGGCGTAGGGCGTGAGGATGCCCATGATGCCAAGCGTGCCGCACAGCGCCAGCGTCAGCACCCGCACATCCATCCCCGGGATCGCCATGCCCACCGTCAGCATCACCGGCAGCAGCGCCGTGACATGCGCGGTGACGGACGCGAAGGCGTAATGCGCCAGGTAGAAGACCACCACCAGCAGCACCAGCGCGACGGTGGGCGAGACACCCTGCATGGCGCTGCCCATCTGCGTGGCGAACCACGCCACGAACCCCACCTGCGCCAGCCCACCCGCCAGCGCCACCAGCGTCGCGAACCAGACCAGCGTGTTCCAGGCCTGCCGGTTGGCCAGCACCTGGTCCCAGGTGACGATCCCGGTCAGCAGCATGCCGACCAGCACCGCCAGCGCCACCGTCGTGCCATTGAAGCCAGGCTCGCCGAACACCCAAAGGCCCAGCGCCGTCAGCACCAGGATGCCGAGGGTGACTTCCTTCCGGCTGATGCTGCCCATCTTGCGAAGCTCGTCCGCCGCCCAGTCGACAACCTGCCCGCCCTCGCGCACCTCGGGCGGGTAGATCCGCATCACCAGCCAGGGCAGCACCGCCAGCAGCAGCAGGCCGAAGGGGGCCAGCGCCAGCGCCCAATCGAACCAGCCGATGGTGACGCGCGCGGTGCGCGCCGCGATCTCGATGGCCAGCAGGTTGGGCGCCAGCGCGGTGACGAACATCGAGGAGGTGACGCAGGTGGCGGCGAGTGCCGTCCACATCACGGTGCCGCCCATGCGCCGCGCCGTCGGCCCCGGCTCGCTGCCATAAAGCGGCGGCAGGTTGCGCACCACCGGATAGATGGTGCCGCCCGAGCGCGCCGTGTTCGATGGGGTGACGGGCGACAGCGCCAGATCGGCCAGCGCCACCGCATAGCCGAGCGTCAGCGTCCGCCGCCCCATGGCGCGCACCAGCAGCAGCGCGATGCGCCGGCCAAGCCCTGAGGCCTCATAGCCCAGCGCGAACATGAAGGCCGCGAAGATCAGCCAGACCGTGCCGTTGCTGAAGCCCGACAGCGCCCAGCCGAGCGACGCATTGGCCGGCCGGAAGCCGGCGCGCGCCAATTGATCCGGCGCGTACAGAACATAGGGCGACAGCAGCGCCACCAGCGTGACGCCGATCAGCCCGACCAGCGCGCCGGGCAATGGCTCCAGCACCAGGCCCAGCACCACGCCGGCGAAGATGGCGAAATAGAGCCAGGCATGGGGCGCCAGCCCCTCCGGCGCGGGGATCAGCGCCAGCAGCGTGGCCAGCAGCAGGGGGGCGAGCAGCTTGAGCGTCTTTGGCATGCGGCGAGCCTACCCGCCCGCGCCCCTCGCCCGCTTGATTCGCGTCAAGCCGCGCATGACGATCAGGTGAAGGCTGGGCGGACCCCGGGTGGCGGCGAATAGGGCAGGTCGCCGCGCGCCATCACCACCTCGCGCCCGCCGGCTGCCGCCAGGATGCCCGCCTGCCGCGCCTTCACGGCCGCGTCGATGTCCGCCGGATCGCCGTCCAGCGCCTCGCGCAGTTGCACCTCCAGCGCCGCGATTCGCATGCCCTGGGACGGGTCGGCGGCGAGGTCCACCAGCTCCTCCGGATCATCATCCAGGTCGAACAGCTGCGGCGGATAGGTGGCGTAGCGCACATATTTCGTGGCCCCCTGCCGCAACAGGAAGGCCGCCTCGCGCGAGCCGGAGGCGTGGTATTCCGAGATCACGGCGCGACCGGGCGCGGCCCCTTCGGCCAGCGCGAACAGGCTCATCGAGCCCTCGGGCGGCGCTTCGTCCACGCCGGCCGCATCCAGCACGGTGGCATAGACATCGGTCAGCGAGGCCGGCGTGGCGCAGAGCGCGCCCTCGGCCACGCCCGCGCCGGCCAGGATCATCGGGATGCCGACACTCTCCTCATACATCACGCTTTTGCCCCACAGGCCGCGCGCGCCCACATTGTCCCCATGGTCGGAGGTGTAGAGCAGCCTTGTGCTGTCGCTCAGGCCGCAATCCGCCAGGCAATCCAGGATCTTGCCGACCTGCTCGTCCATGAAGGAGACGAGGCCGTAATAGCCCGCCATCATCCGCTGCGCCGTCGCCAGGTCGGGCACGTTCGCGTCGTAGGGAACGGTCGTCGCATAGTCGCGGATCGCCGGATGGGTCGGCCGCTCCGCCGCGCCATAAAGCTTGGGCACGCCCACGACCGCGGGCGGATATTGATAAAAATGCTCGGGCGGCGCGATCAGCGGGAAATGCGGCGTCACCAGCGAGACGAACAGCACCCAGGGTTTTTCCGGCGCTGGGCCGGCCGCACGCGCACGCAGCCAGATTTGGGCCGCGGCGGTGATGTCGCGATCGTAGCGGGTATAGTCGCTCTCGCCCGGGCCGGCGGTGGCGGCCAGCTTGGCGGCGCCCTTGCGGACCGGCGCCGTCTCATCGCGGATCAGCGACAGTAGGTCGCCCTTGCCATCCACCACATGCATGGCGAGCTGTTCCTGCGAGAATCCGTGATCATCGCCCGGGTTGCCGCGGAAGTGCAGCTTGCCGATCGAGACCACCTCATGCCCCGCATCGCGCAGCGCATGGTGCCAGGACCGCACGCTGCCCTCATAGGGGTCGGCATTGTCGTGGAAGCGGCCCATGGCGTGCAGGTTGCGGCCCGTGGCCAGCGCCGCGCGCGCGGGCACGCAGATGGGCGAGGGCGTGATGGCCGAGGTGAAGCGCGTGCCCCGCGCCGCCAGCGCATCGAGGTTCGGGGTGCGCACGAAAGGGTGGCCGGCCGCGCCCAGCGCCTTCGGGTTGTGCTCATCGGCCAGGATCACGATCAGGTTCTGCGCACCGCCCGCTGGCATGGATTTGTCCTCCGCTTCGTCCGCCATCCTGCGGCGGGCTTGATGCCGATGCCAATCCCCGCCTAGCCTTGCCACCAGAAGGCGGGACCACCGCCGGGAACCCGAGGGAAGGATTGTCCATGACGATGTCGCGCCGCGGCCTGATCGCCGCTTCGGGGGCGCTGATCGCCGCCCCCGCCATTCATTCCGCCCAGGCCCAGGCCCGCTGGCCGAACCGCCCCGTGCAGCTGGTGGTGCCCTGGGGTGCGGGCGGCGGCACCGATGCCACCGCGCGCATCGTCGGCGCCATCCTGGAGAAGGATCTCGGCCAGCCCTTCAACGTGGTGAACCGCACCGGCGGGTCGGGCGTGGTGGGCCATTCCGCCATCGCGACCGGGGCGCCGGATGGCTACACGATCGGCATGATCACGGTGGAAATCACCATGATGCATTGGCAGGGGCTGACGCAGCTCAACCCCGGCAGCTACACGCCGCTCGCGCTGATGAACAGCGACCCGCCGGGCGTGACGGTGGCTTCCAATAGCCCCTTCGCCGACATCAAGGCGCTGACGGATGCGATCAAGGCGCGGCCGGCCGGCACCTTCAAGGCCAGCGGCACCGGCCAGGGTGGCATCTGGCACCTGGCGCTGGTGGGCTGGCTGCAGGCGATGGGCCTGCGCGGCGACCATGTGCGCTGGGTTCCCTCCAACGGCGCCGCGCCCGCCATGCAGGAACTGGCGGCGGGTGGCGTCGACATCGTGACCTGCAGCGTGCCGGAAGCGCGCGCGATGATCGATGCCGGCCGTGCCAAGGCGCTGGCCATCATGGCGCCGGCCCGCAATTCGATGTTCGCCACCGTGCCGACGCTGAACGAGACGCTGGGCATCAACTACTCGGTCGGCGCCTGGCGCGGCATCGCCGGCCCGCGCGGCATGGCGCCGGAAGCCGTGGCAGCGCTGGTGCCCGCGCTGAAGCGCGCCTTCGACTCGCGTGAATTCCAGGAATTCATGGCGGCGCGCGGCTTCGGCACCATCTATGCCGACCCGGCGGGCTTCGCGACCTTCATGGCCGAGGGTGACCGCGCCATGGGTGAGGCGATGCGCGGCGCCGGCCTGGCGCGCGGCTGAGCCAGGATCGCAGGGCGCCATGCGGCTGAATGATGGGCTGCTCGGTGCCCTGCTGATCGGCTTCGCGGGGTGGGTCTGGTGGCAAACCAGCTTCTTCCCCGCCTTTCCGGGCCAGGATTACGGGCCGAACCTGTTCCCGCGCATCCTGGCCGCCGGCATCGCCCTGGCGGGGCTGGCGCTGTTGCTGCGCGGGCTGCGCGCCGGCGGCGCCCTGCTGGTCATCGAGCCCTGGGTGCGGGACCCGGCACGGCTGCTGAGCTTCCTGGCCATTCCCCTGGCCGCCGGCTTCTACCTGCTGGCCGCGACGCCGCTCGGCTTCATCCCGACGGCTTTCCTGCTGCTGGCCGGGCTGTTCCTGTGGTTCCGCGCGCGGCCCTTGGTCGCGCTGCCGGTGGCGGCCAGCGTGACGCTGCTGGTTCATTGGTTCTTCGCCGGCCTGATGCGCGTGCCGCTGCCGCGCGGCCTGCTGGACAAGGTGCTGTAGATGGACCCGATCCTGGCCGCCTTCGGGCTGGTGTTCGACCCGTTCGTGCTGGCGGTGATCGGCGTGTCCGCCGTGTTCGGCATGTTCGTGGGCGCCATGCCCGGCCTGACCGCCACCATGGCCACCGCGCTGCTGGTGCCGGTCACCTTCTTCATGCCGCCGGTGCCCGCACTCGGCGCCATTGTCACCGCCACCGCCATGGCAATCTTCGCGGGCGACATCCCGGCCGCCATGCTGCGGATGCCCGGCACCCCGGCCTCGGCGGCCTACGCGGATGAAAGCTATGCGATGACGCTGAAGGGCCAGTTGAACCTCAATATGGGGGTGAACCTGGTCTTCTCGGTGGCCGGCGGGCTGGTGGGTGTCGCGGTGCTGATCGCGGCTGCGCCGGCGCTGGCCGAGGTGGCGATCAACTTTTCCTCCTACGAATATTTCTGGCTGGCCTGCCTGGGCCTGACCTGCGCGGTGTTCCTCTCCAACGCCGATCCGGTGAAGGGCGTCCTGTCGCTGTTCATCGGGCTGCTGCTGGCCACCGTCGGCATCGATCCGGCGGCGGGTTTCCCGAGATTCACCTTCGACAATGTGGATCTGATCTCGGGCATCAACTTCGTGCCGACCATGATCGGCATGTTCGCGATCAGCGAGCTTTTGCGCGGCGCCATCGACCTGCGCAGCGCGCCGGCGGCGATCGTGCAGCAGGTCGGCAACATCTTCGCCGGCATCGCCCCGGTGTTCCGCCGCTACTGGTTCAACTTCCTGCGCGGCAGCGTGATCGGCACCGCCATCGGCGCGCTGCCCGGCGCGGGCGCCGATATCGCGGCCTGGATCAGCTACGCCGTCTCGAAGCGCTTCTCCAAGGAGCCGGAGAAATTCGGCACGGGGCATGTGGAGGGGATCGTCGATTCCACCTCGGCCAATAATTCGGCGCTGGGTGGCGCCTGGATCCCTGCCCTGGTGTTCGGCATCCCGGGCGATTCCATCACCGCCATCGTGATCGGCGTGCTCTACATGAAGGGCATGAACCCGGGCCCGACCGTATTCCTGGAAAATCCGCAGCTGATCTACGCGGTGTTCCTGATCTTCATCCTGGCGAACCTGATCATGCTGCCGCTGGGCTGGGCGGCCATCAAGGGCGCGCGGCAGATGCTGCGCGCACCGCGCAACCTGCTGCTGCCCGTCATCCTGCTGTTCTGCATCGTGGGCAGCTTCGCCATGACCAACAGCCTCTATGGCGTGGTGCTGATGCTGGTGATGGGGCTGTTCGGCTGGTTCCTGGAAAGCCATGGCATTCCGGTGGCGCCGCTGATCCTGGGCCTGGTGCTGGGCGAGCTGCTGGAACAGACTTTTGTCCAGTCCATGATCAAGGCCGATGGCGCCATCCTGCCCTTCTTCAGCCGCCCCATCGCCGGGGTGCTGGGTGTGGCGACGGTGGCGATCTGGGGGGTGATGGTCTGGCGCGGCCTGCGCCATCGCCCGGCGCTGGTGCCGGCCGGCTGAGAGGCCGTTTGAGAATGCCGGCGGCTGAGGATCCGCCGGGCATTTTTCGTGCCTGCCAGGCGCCGGGCACCGCCGATGCTGGTTGCATCGGCAAGCCCGGCAACGAAGCAGGCGCGGAAAAGGACCGCGGAGCCGACCCGTCCGGTGTTCTCAAACGGTCTCTGAGAGCTCAGCCGCGCCACATGGCGCGGAGCTCGCGGCGCCCGGCGCGATGGTGCGCCACCGCCAGGCCGGCATGCCCGATGGCCAGCACCACCAGCGCCCAGGCGGCGGCGCGGTGGATCGGCACCAAGGCCGCATGCAGCGCGGGATCCGTGGCCAACAGGTGCGGCACCGGGATCACCAGGAACAGGGTTGTGGGCACGCCGCCCGGCGCCAGGCTGGCTACCAGATAGCCCAGCAGCGGCACCGCCAGCAGCAGCGCATACAAGGCACCCTGCCCGATGCGCGCCGCCCGGCCGGCCGAGGGCGCGGCACGCCGCGCCCGCAGCCAGAGCCGCCATGCCAGCAGCGGCAGCACCAGCAGGCCGAGGCTCTTGTGCAGCTGATAGGCCAGGATTTTTGCCGCCAGGGCCGAAATCGGCAGGTCCACCATGATCAGGCCGATCGCGAAGCCCGCGGCGACCAGCGCGGCCATGCCCCAATGCAGCCGCCGCTGCGCCCGCGCCCAGACCGGCTCAGACAAGCAGGCTCACCCGTACCGACAGGCCGATCATGTCGCCAATCACGAAGCGCTCGGCCACCATGCCGAAGGCGCTGCGCGAGAGTTCGCCATTGGCCGCGAAATCCGCCACCTCGCGCCCCGTCGCGTCCCGCCGGCGGCCGACCAGCCGCGCCTCCATGCGCTGCGGCCGCGTCACGCCCCGCAGGGTCAGCTGGCCGGCCAGCGCGAAGCGCCGTTCGTCGCCCTCGCCGGTCGCGGCACCTTCGAAGCGGGCCAGCGGATGGGTGGCGCTGTCCAGGAAGTCGGCCGAGCGCAGCAGATCCTCGGCGCCGGGGAAGGGCAGCGAGACCGCGGCAGTCGCGACCTCGACGCGCACGCGGCTGGTCAGCGGTCGCGCCGGGTCGATGGTGAGCTCCGCCCGGAACCGCTCGAACCGCCCGGTGGAGGAAAGCACGCCGAAATGCCGCGCGGTGAAATCCATCCGTCCGTCGCGCTCATCAAAACGATAAAGCGCCTGGCCTATGGCCGCCCGGTGCAAGGGCAGCGGCAGGGCCAGTCCGGCGGCAAGCAGGGCGCGGCGCGTCAGCATGGCGCAGATGTCGGGCGGCAGGGGCGCCGAACAAGGCCCCTTGCGTCCGGCTACGCGGCAAGGCATATCGGATGCATTGATGACCGTCCTGATGGAGGGTGGCCTCGCGAGAGGCCGCCCTTTTTGTTTCGCGAGCCCCTGCCCTTGAGTGAGACCACCCCGCCCCCGGCCGCCGACCCTGACCAGCCCCGCCATGAGGGGCTGGAGGCGCGCATCGCGGACGCGATCCTGCCGAGCCTGGCGCAGCTGGGCTATGAGCTGGTGCGGGTGCAGGTCTCGGGCAAGGAACGGCCGGTGGTGCAGATCATGGCCGACCGCGCCGACCAGGCCGCCTTCCGCGTGGAGGATTGCGAGGCGATCAGCCATGCGATCGGCGCCGTGCTGGACGTGGCGGATCCGATCCGCGGCGAATGGACGCTCGAAGTCAGCAGCGCCGGCATCGACCGGCCGCTGACGCGCGCCAAGGATTGGAACCGCTATGCCGGCCATGTCGCGACGCTGGAGCTGATGGTGCCGCAGGATGGGCGCAAGCGCTTCCGGGGCGTGGCGCTGGGCGCCGATGCCGCGACAGCGCGGCTGCGGCTGGAAGACGGGACCGAACAGAGCTTTCCGCGCGGCAATATTCGCCGCGCCAAGCTGGTACTGACCGACGAGCTGATCGCCGCCACCGCGGCCCTGACGAAGGAACATTGAGCCATGGCCATGGACGTCGCCATCGCCCGCCCGGAACTGCTGCAAGTTGCGGATGCCGTCGCGCGCGAAAAGATGATCGAGCGTGACGAGGTGCTGGAGGCGATGGAGCAGGCCATCCAGAAGGCCGGCCGCGCCAAGTACGGGCTTGAGAAGGACATTCGTGCCGTCATCGACCGCAAGACCGGCGAGGTCCGCCTCTCCCGCTGGACCGAGATCGTCGATGCCGAGCCGGTCGAGAATGAGGCCACGCAGATCCCGCTGCGCATCGCCCTGAAGATCAAGCCGGGCGTGAAGACCGGCGAGTTCATCGTCGATCCGCTGCCGCCGATCGATTTCGGCCGCATCGCGGCCCAGACCGCCAAGCAGGTGATCGTGCAGCGCGTGCGCGAGGTGGAGCGCGCCAAGCAGTTCAACGAATACAAGGACCGCGTGGGCGAGATCATCAACGGCGTGGTCAAGCGTACCGAGTATGGCAACCTGATGGTCGAGCTCGGCAAGGCCGAGGCGCTGCTCCGCCGTGACGAGACCATCCCGCGCGAAGCCTTCAAGAATGGCGACCGCGTGCGCGCCTACATCTACGATGTCCGCGAAGAACAGCGCGGCCCGCAGATTTTCCTGAGCCGCACCCATCCGGGCTTCCTGGCGAAGCTGTTCGCGCAGGAAGTGCCCGAGATCTACGATGGCATCATCGAGATCAAGGCGGTCGCGCGCGACCCCGGCTCACGCGCCAAGATGGCGGTGATCAGCCGCGATTCCTCGATCGACCCGGTCGGCGCCTGCGTGGGCATGCGCGGCTCGCGCGTGCAGGCGGTGGTGGCGGAACTGCAGGGCGAGAAGATCGACATCATCCCCTGGTCGCAGGACCAGGCGACCTTCATCGTGAACGCGCTCGCCCCGGCCGAGGTGACCAAGGTGGTGCTGGACGATGATGCGCGCCGCGTCGAGGTGGTGGTGCCGGACGACCAGCTGAGCCTGGCGATCGGCCGGCGCGGGCAGAATGTGCGCCTGGCCTCGCAGCTGACGCGCTACGATGTGGACATTCTGACGGAGGCCGAGGAAAGCGAGCGCCGGCAGGAGGATTTCCGCAAGCGCAGCGGCCTGTTCGTGGAAGGCCTCGACGTGGATGATGTGATCGCCGGCCTGCTGGTGACCGAGGGTTTCAGCTCGATCGAGGACATCATCAATGTCGACGATGAGGAACTGGCCGAGATCGAGGGCTTCGACGAGAACGTCGCCGCCGAGCTGAAGCGCCGCGCCCAGGCCTTCCTGGAGCAGCGCGAGGGCGAGCTGGACGCGAAGCGGCGCGAGATGGGCGTCGAGGATGCGGTGGCCGAGGTGGGCGGCTTCTCCTCCGCGCATCTGGTGACGCTCGGCGAGAAGGGCGTGAAGACGCTGGATGATTTGGCGGATCTGGCCGGCGACGAGCTGATCGAGATGCTGGGCACCGACGCGCTGGACGAGGAGACGGCGAATGCCGTGATCCTGGCCGCGCGCCAATCGGCCGGCTGGTTCGGCGATGAGGATGTGGTGGGCGCGGCGGCCGCGGCGGCCGCGGAAGCCAGCGGCGAAGGGGCCGATGAGGCAGCCGATGCGGCTGACGGGGAGTCGGACGACGCAGCCCGAACCTGAGCCGCACGCCGTCGAGGCGCCGGAGGAGCGCGGCCCGCTTCGCCGCTGCCTGGTCACCCGCGAAAGCGGGGCGCGGGGCGCCATGCTGCGTTTCGTGCTGGCGCCTGATGGCCAGATCGTCCCTGATTTGGCGGCGCGCCTGCCAGGGCGGGGAATGTGGTTGAGCAGCCGGGCCGATGTGTTAGAACGTGCCACGACACGCGGCGCCTTTGCCAAGGCGACGCGCGGCGCGGCCCGTGTGCCCCCCGACCTTCGCGAGCGGATCGAGGATGGCCTGCGTGGGCGCATCGGTGACCTGATCGGCTTTGCACGCCGGGCAGGCCAGGCGGTCAGCGGCTGGCAGGGTGTGCGCGAATGGCTGCTGGCCGGCCGCGCCGGGCTGCTGGTCCAGGCGGCTGATGGCAGCCCCGCCGAGCGGGCGCGGCTGGTCGGCCGGCGGTCGATTCCCACCCTTGCCCCCTTGACGGCGGCAAGGCTTGGGGCGCTGTTCGGCCGCGACCATGCGGTGCATGTGGCCATCGCCCCCGGGCGGCTGGCCGAGGCGATCGCGGCGGAAGCCGCAAGGTTGGCGGGCTTCGACCCCGCCGTGGTGAGCGGGACCGGCGGCGCATTGGATGCGCGCCCCGAACCGCCCACCTGATCATCCCGTCCCGGGCAACCGGGCGGGGCTGGACTAGGCGTCGCGGCCCGTCGGGCCAGGCGTTCGGGGCCGCCGGATTGGGCGGCGGAACATGAGTCAAGTGTGGGTTCGGATCGGCGGATGAGCGACCAGAACGACCAGGATGCAGGCAAGGGCCGGCTGTCTTTGCGGCCAGCAAGCGGGCGCCTGGACGGCACCAAGACCGTGGATGCGGGCAGCGTCCGGCAATCCTTCAGCCATGGCCGCACCAAGACGGTGCAGGTCGAGGTGGTGAAGAAGCGGGCGCCCACCGCCCCGGCGGCCCCCACGCCGCCCGCCCGCCCGACCGTGCAGCCAAGCGCGGGCATCAAGCCGTCCGTGGCGCCACCACGCCCCAGCGGCGGCGCGCCCGCCGGCAAGCCGCCCGCCGCCGCCGGACGCCCGCTGACACCCGCCGAACTGGCCGTGCGCCAGCGCGTGCTGGAAGAACAGCGCCGCGCCCAGGCCGCCCGCGAACGGGAGGAACGGGAGCGTCAGGCGCTGCAGCTTCGCTCAGCCGCCGAGGAATCGCGCCAGCGCGCCGAAGAAGCGCGCCAGCGGGCTGAGGAGGAAGCCGCCGAGGCGGCGCGCCGGGCCCGTGAGGAAGCCCGCGCCGCACCGCCACCGCCACCGCCCCCGCCCGCCGAGGCGCCTGCGGCGTCGGCACCGGTCCAGGCCGAGCCACGCCCGGCCCCCGTCGAGGCACCGCCCTCACCGCCCGCCGCCGCCGAGCCACCGCCGGCCGCACCGGTTGCCGCAGCGCCCGCCGCCCCGCCGTCGGAAGCGCCGCGCACCCCGCCGGCCAACCTCCGCGCGCCGCCGGTGATGCCGCGCCGTGACGCGACACCGCCGCCGCGCGACGCCTATCCGCCGCGCCGGGATGGCGCGCCGCCGCCGCG